>Ga0123338_10000648_pt1 | contig 35137 bp, 32 predicted proteins | sample grotaG_FD_89793 | JGI IMG/M metagenome (GOLD analysis project Ga0123338, IMG submission 89793) | Glacier valley bacterial and archeal communities from Borup Fiord, Nunavut, Canada, to study Microbial Dark Matter (Phase II) -... | ecosystem: Environmental > Aquatic > Freshwater > Ice > Glacier ...
CGAGGCCGATCAGCCCGCCGATGACGCCGACGCCCAGCGTCAGCAACAGCGAAACACCGACGAACATCCGTCCGATTCGTTTGTGGTCGGTGGTCGTGATCCATGCAGCGATGTCGGACAGGGAGCGCGCTGCCACCGATGGTTCGGTCGATGCGAGTGCTTCTGTTCGCGTGTCGATTGTCGTCATGCGTATCCTCTCGCTCCGTGACGACGCGTCGCGCCGCCCGAGCGAATGATCGGGGCTGGTTCCGGCACTTGACACTACCCACTCGCTATGGCTGACGCCGAAATCGTCACCCGGTTTCGTCGAGAACCCAACGCTGCGACGCAAATGATCCGGTCGCGATCCGGATGTTTTTCATCGTCATCGGGACGTTTTCATCGTCTCCAGTTCGGCAGCGATGATCGATCGGACCTGATCACGAAGCTGTGGATAATCCTTCTGGGTCATCCCGACGGTCGAGATCGGCGCAAGCATCCGTGCTTCTGCATGGCATTCTCCGAAACGCCAATTGTGTTTGCGCAACGCTGTGTGCGTGCCGCACACGGCCACAGGAAGGATCGGCACCTGCTTCTCGATCGCCAGGCGGAACGCACCGTTCTTGAATTTGCCGAGTTCGCCAGTGAACGACCTGGTCCCTTCCGGGAAGATCATCACCGACACGTGCTTGTCCAGGCGATCTGCGCATTGCGCCATGGCGTCCATCGCGCTGGATCCGACACCGCGGTTCAGCGGAATATCGCCGGCCATCTTCATCATCCAGCCAAGAACCGGGATACGGGTGATCTCGACCTTCGAGAGCCACTTCATCTCGAATGGAAGATGACTCAGTAGAAGGATGTCGACGAACGATTCATGGTTCGAGCAGACGACGTAGGGATGCCGAGGATCCTTCGGCGCCGTGCCGGTGACCTTGAACTCCCACAGCGGATTCAGCATCTGGTGGGCCACTGCGAGCTTGCGGAACATGAAACCTGCGTAATACCTGCCCTTGTCGAACGGTGCGGTGACCAGGCGGATCACGGCCACCATCGGGAGCCAGAGCGCCACGACGAGCCCGAGGATGAACCATGCCCACACGGAGAGGATGTCGATTTTGATGCGTTCGACGATGCTGCGGGGCGACGATGCGGTCAGACTGGCGCCGGATTGATCGTCGCTGATCGGGGGCTCTCTGTCATTGCTCACCGATGGAGCATGGCACGTCAACGACCCGGTGACCATCCGCAGGACTCCCCGGCGGAGACCTGGCACCGACCGTCGCCGCGCTGACGATCTGCAGAGCTCAGGATCCATTCAGGAAAATGGGAGAATCTTCAGGATCACTTCAGTCCCTCGGGAGCAAACTAGTGGGATGAGACTGCTTGTTGTTGAAGATGAAAAGCGCCTCGCCGCCGCACTGCGCCGAGGTTTGGAGCTTGCCGGGTTCGCGGTCGACATCGCTATGGACGGCAAGCAGGCGCTGTGGCTCGCCGGTGAACACCCCTATGACGCCATCGTCCTCGACATCATGCTGCCGGGTGTCAATGGCTTCCAGGTGTGTGCCGAGCTCCGCGAAAAAGGTAATTGGACACCGATCCTGATGCTGACCGCCAAGGACGGCGAACTCGACGAGGCAGAGGCGCTCGACACCGGAGCCGACGACTTCCTGTCGAAGCCGTTCTCCTTCGTCGTTCTCGAAGCCAGGCTTCGGGCCCTGCTTCGCCGGGGGAGCCGCGAGCGTCCGAGCGTGCTCAGCGTCGGTGATATCCAGATCGATCCGGCGACTCGCTCGGTGCGACGTGACGGCCGCGAGATCGAATTGACGGCCAAGGAGTTCTCGATTCTGGAGTATCTCGCCCGCCGCCAGTCCGAGGTCGTCTCCAAGTCGGATCTGCTGGCCCACGCCTGGGATTTCGCTTTCGACGGCGCCCCGAACAACGTCGAAGTCCATATCTCCAATCTGCGCCGCAAGATCGACAAGGACTTCGAGCGGAACAGCCTCCGCACGGTACGTGGCTCCGGCTACCGTCTCGTCGCGGATGCCGCATAAGCCACGATTCCTCCTTCCTCGGTCAGTACGTGCCCGCACCACTGCGGTCGCAATGCTGGTTGTCGCCGGTGCCTTCGGCTTCGGCGCAGCGGCGTTCGTGTCAATCCTGCGGACGCGCCTGACCGACGCCGTCGATCAAACTGCGATCAACCGCGTCAACGACGTGGTCGCACTGCAGAACATCCCGAACTCACTGAGTTTCCCTGGCGATACCGACACCTTCATCCAGGTTGTCTCGACCACCGGCACCGTACTGTCGCGAACCGAGAACGCCGAGGACAGCCCGGCGGTCTCACTGCAGAAGGCGACGCCGCAGGTGCAGGTATTCACTGTCGGCCGGCTGGGAAACGGCGCATCCGAGCCATTCCGTGTAGCAGCCGTCAGCGCCACGATTTCGGGTGAGGCGGTATTCGTCTTTGCCGGCGAATCGCTGAAACCGACGGACAGCACGGTCTCGGCAGTGACGCGGGACCTGCTGATCGCCTTACCGTTCCTGGTCGGACTCGTCGGCCTGATTGCCTGGAGGACGACCAAGCGCGCCCTACGACCAGTGCACCAGATCACGGCGCAGGTCTCGTCGATCGGCGAGTCGGATCTCAGCCGCCGGGTGCCGGCTGCCGCTGTCGATGACGAGATCGGTGAACTGGCGACGACGATGAACGCGATGCTCGCCAGAGTCGAGCAGGCAATGTCCCGCCAACGTCGTTTCGTCGCCGATGCATCCCACGAACTGCGCAGTCCGCTGACATCGCTGAGGACGCAGATCGAAGTCGCCTCGACCGATCCGGCGGGTGTGACGATGCGCGAGGCCGAGCCGGACCTGCTCGCCGAACTCGATCGGCTCGACCACCTCGTCCGAGACCTGCTCGGCATGGCGAGGATCGACGCCAGAGCGACGGTCGTCACGGCGTTCGACCTCTCGAGCTCGGTCCGCAAGGCGATGAGCCAGCGGCGCTCGACCGCCCAGGTCGTCCATCGCGTCGACGTTCCGACCTCGCCGGTCATCGTCCTCGGTGTTGCAGACCATCTCACGCGGGCTGTGGGAAACCTCGTCGACAATGCGGACCGCCATGCTGTTGGGCGGGTCGATGTGTCACTGCACGTCGATCACGACCAGGCGGTGATCGAGGTCGTGGACGACGGAAGCGGCATTCCGGTGGACAAGCGCGAGTATGTCTTCGAACGTTTCACCCGACTGGACGACGCTCGTGCGACCGATGACGGAGGGAGCGGGCTCGGACTGGCGATCGTGCGCGACATCATTTCGATGCACGGCGGAACGATCGCCGCCACAGACGGCACGATCGCGCCGATGACCGGCGCCCGGATGGTCATTCGCCTTCCGCTGGACCACACACCGATCGACGATGCCGGCACGCTGGCAGGCGTGCTCACGAGCGAACGCCGAGGTGCGGCGGCGGGCTGACACGAATCACCACAGCGGCGATGGAACAACTGATTCCCGTACCCAGTAGGAAACCCCCAACCGTGTCGGTGAAGAAATGTGCGCCGAGGCTGATGCGCGAGACTGCCACCAGAACGACGCCGGCGAACGCAGCGACCGACAGCAGGCCGAGCCGCCCACTAGCGCCACCAAGAGCCTGCACCGAGGCGACGAGGACGATGGCGACGGCGAGCGCCGTGAATCCGGCGACGTGTCCCGATGGAAAGTGCTGGTTGCGGAACTGATCGCCGATACCCGTGGGTTCGGCGAAGCGGTCAACCGCCTTCTTGGCGAGCGTCTCGGCGACTGCCGCAACGACCGGTGCGCCGATGACGAACACGGCGACGATCATCCGCCGCCGGAGACTCAGCCAGATGGCGACGGAAATACCGACGAGCGCGACCCCTGGGGCTGAACCGAAGAATGTGGCAGCCGTCGCCACCTTGTGCCCACGCGTGCCCTGGACCCGGTACAGCGCAGAGTCGACCGCCCGGTCGAACGGCAGGTTTCCGGCATGGTGAGCGGCAAAGGCCAACAATGCGAACAATACCGCACACGCGCCGGCGACCGCGACGAGAGGCCGCACCCCCGTGTCGCTCACAATCCTGATTCCCTCCAGTCAGGTCCCATCCCCATGGGCGGATCGTCATCCTGACGGTGGCCGGACATGAAGCGACGTGCGTCGAGCCGACTCACGCCAGGCAGGTGCCGGAGTTCGAGGATGAACAGGACCAGTACAGCTGTGAGCGTGGCGAGCAGCATTCTGCCGATACCGGAGAGCACCCCGACTGCCACCATCGCCCACATGCCGACTGCGGTCGTCATTCCGTGGACCTCGGTTGCCGTCCCGTGTACGTCGGTTGTGATCGGCTGGCGAAAGACGAGACCACCGCCGATGAATCCGACGCCAGTGACGATGCCGGCGATCACCTTGCCGGCGTCAGCCGGAAACGGGATCGCCGCAATCGTGAACGCTGCAGCGCCGACGCAGACGAGCGAGAACGTCCGGTCACCGACCGGGTGCCCACGGAACTGCCGCTCCCAGCCGATCACCGATCCGAGGCCAGCTGCGACGAGCAGCCGGAGCACGGCATCGAGGTTGCTCAGCGTCGTGTTCACGCAGCAAGATTACGGCCGATGGGCTCGGACGCAGCGGTCATCGTCTGACCGCTGCTTCGGTCAGCACCTGCGAGCCCAGCCGCTGACAGCTCGGCTCATCGGTTGCTGGATTCGCGGACGATCAACTCCGGCTCGAAGACGACGCGCTCGTGCCGGTGATCTTCATTCGTCGCTTCGTCGATCAGCAGTTCAGCGGCGCGCCGACCGAGCTGGTGTCGCGGCTGGCGGACCGAGGAGAGCGGGACGGCGAGTGCCTCGGCGAAACCGATGTCGTCGTAGCCGACCACGGCGACATCGCCGGGAATCCGCATCCCTCTGCTCAGCAGTTCCTGCATCATGCCGATCGCCAACAGGTCGTTGACGCACGAGACTGCCGTCGGCCGCCGCAGCGGTGCGATGTCGAGCAGCGAGCGTGCCGCAGCGATCCCACCAGCGATGTTCAGCGAGGGGGTCGGCAGAATTACCAACGCGCTCGCAGGGCGCTTGCGGTCGGCCATCGCCTTGCGGGCCCCTGCGAGTCGGTCGACCACCTGTGGCACCGGCTTGCTCTCGGCACCGACGAAGCCGACCCGTTTGTGGCCGATGTCGAGCAGATGCCTGACGGCCATCTCGCCTCCCGCCACGTCATTGACCGATACGGAGCACTGTTTGCGAGAGGCCCCCTTGTAGTCCAGCAGGACGAGTGGGATCCCCCGTTCACGGAGACGGGTGATTGCCCCGGCAGGCGAACCAACAGGAACGTGGAGCACGCCGAGGACCTGTTGCTCGGCGAGCATCGTCAGATATCGCTCCTCCTTGTCGGCGCCATTGTCGCTGTCGCAGACGATCAGCAGGGCGTCGGCGGCACTGGTGACGTCCTCGATCCCGCGGGCGACGTCGGTGAAGAACGGGTTGCCGATGTCCGGCACGATGAGGCCGATCGTGCGGCTCTGACCTCTGCGAAGTTGCCGCGCCGATTCGTTGCGTACATAGCGAAGAGCGTTCACGGCATCCTCGACACGCTGCCGCGTTCCGGCAGCGACGAGGTCAGGTCGGTTCAGGACATTCGACACCGTTCCGACCGAAACACCTGCATGGTCTGCGACATCTCGAATGTCCGGCTGCCGCGTCATAACAGAGAAACTACTTGACAGCGTCGTGGTCGGGGTTTATCGTTCTCCGAAATTGAATCGTTTCAATCAATTCAACGCCGTTCATGCCCTCCGGGGCCGACGACGACCCAGGGGGGAGCGACGTGTCAACTGAGAATCGAGACGAGCCCCTCGACGGGCACGCATCCGCAGCTGCCGAAACGCCGGAACCACTGCTCGTACTTCGTCAGGCGACGAAGTCGTTCGGCTCGGTCCGCGCCCTCGAAGATGGTTCGATCACCCTCTATCCGGGCGAAGCACATGCGTTGCTCGGCGAGAACGGCGCCGGCAAGTCGACGCTCGTCAAGATCCTCGCCGGGGTCCACCAGCCCGACGCCGGTGAACTGATCGTCGCCGGCCGTACCCTCGTCCTCAACGGGCCGGCAGCGTCGCGCGCTGTCGGCATTTCGGTGATCTACCAGGAACCGACGCTGTTCCCGGATCTCAGCGTCGCCGAGAACATCTTCATGGGACGCCAGCCGCTCGGCTCGTTCCGTCGAATCGACAAAGTGGAAATGCGGCGCCGAGCCGAGGCGGTCTTCCGTCGACTCGGCGTCGCACTCGATCCGTTGCGGCCAGCTCGCGGGCTGTCGGTCGCCGACCAGCAGATCGTCGAGATCGCCAAGGCGATCTCTTTCGACGCCAAGGTCATCGTGATGGACGAACCGACAGCGGCGTTGACATCCGTCGAAGTGGCCCGTCTCTTCGAAGTCGTGCGCGCCTTACAGGCTGAGAACGCCGCCGTGCTGTTCGTCTCCCACCGCCTGGAAGAGGTCTTCGCGCTCTGTCAGCGGATGACAATCATGCGCGACGGACGCTTCGTACGCACCTCCCTTATCGAAGACGAATCGATCGACAGCATCATTCGCTCGATGGTCGGACGGGACCTCGACTCGCTGTTTCCAAAGACGGCGACCATGCTCGGCGAGATTGCGCTGTCGGTCGAACGGCTCACCCGTGAAGGCGTCTTCACCGACGTCTCCTTCGACGTTCGACGTGGTGAGATCGTTGCGCTTGCCGGCCTCGTCGGTGCTGGACGCAGCGAGATCGCCAGGGCGATCTTCGGCATCGACCGTCACGACGCCGGAACGGTCCGCCTCGACGGCACACCGTTACCGAACGGTTCACCGTCGGCGGCGATGGATGCCGGCATCGGCTTCGTTCCGGAAGACAGACGCCAGCAGGGGCTGGTGATGGACCTCAGCATCGACCACAACGTGGCGCTCGCCCCGCTGTCACGGCTGAGCCGGAACGGGCTGATTCACCGCTCGGACGAACGAAATCTCGCCATCGACTGGGCCTCGCGCCTGCAACTGAAGTTCGGCAGGATGAAGAATGCCGTGTCCACGCTGTCGGGCGGAAACCAGCAGAAGGTCGTGCTCGCCAAATGGCTCGCCAGGCAGCCTTCCGTGCTGATCATCGACGAACCGACACGCGGCATCGACGTCGGCACCAAGGCCGAAGTCCACCGATTACTCGATCAACTGGTTTCGCAAGGCATCGCCGTCCTGATGATCTCATCCGAACTGCCCGAGGTGCTCGGCATGGCGGACCGGGTGCTCGTCATCCACGAAGGACATCTCGTCGCCGAATTCGCTCGCGACGACGCTGACGAAGCGTCGATCATGCGCGCAGCGACTGGTCAGACAGTCGGGGCTGCCGCATGAGCCTGACGGTCGCGCCGATCAGCCGCCCTGCGGGTGTCAGACGCTCCGAGTTGCTGCTCCGCGCCCGCGAGCTGAGCATCGTGCTGGCATTGCTGATCGTCTTCGGATTCACGACGCTGAAGAACCATGAATTCGCCAACGCAGCCAGCATCCGCCAGTTGCTGTCCGGAGCATCGCTCGTCGCCCTGCTCGCCGTCGGGCAGACACTCGTCGTCGTCACCCGCAACGTCGACCTGTCTGTCGGTTCCGTTCTCGGGTTGTCCGCCTACCTCGTCGGCACGCTGTTCCGCGCCCACCCGAACGCACCGATCGCGCTGGCCTTCCTCGTCGGCATCGGCGTCGGAGTGCTGATCGGCGCGATCAACGGGATCATCACCACAGTCACACGCGTGCCGAGCCTGGTGGTGACGCTGGCAATGCTGTACATCGTTCGCGGCGTCGACGCCGAGATCGTCAACGCCAAGCAGATCGACCCGACGTTGATCCCCCACTCGTTCCAGGTTGTCGGGTACGAGCACATCTTCGGTATTCCCTGGCTGGCGATCATCGTCGCCGTCATCGTCATTGCCGTCGGCTTCTACATGCGGTCGTTCCGTGCCGGTCGAGACCTGTACGCCATCGGCTCGAATCCTGACGCCGCCACCCTCGCCGGTGTACCGAGTGGGCGTCGGGTGTTCACCGCTTTCGTGGTCAGCGGTGGCCTCGCCGGGCTCGGCGGAGCGTTGTTCCTCGCCCAGTTCGCCACCGTCAACGCGACCGGCGGTTCCGGATACGAGTTGAACGTCGTGGCCGCCGTCGTGGTCGGTGGGGTGGCGATCTTCGGTGGCAGCGGCACAGTCTTCGGCGCAGCGCTCGGTGCGCTGCTGCTCAACACGATCAACCAGGCGCTCGTCGCCGCCAAGGTCTCGGCCTTCTGGAACCAGGCCGTCGCCGGCGCACTGCTACTGGCGGCGATCGCCTTCGATCGCTGGCTGTCGTTGCGTGTCGAACGCCTCGAATCGGGACGGGGGGAGCGCCATGTTGTCTGAAACAACCCCTCCCCAGACCGCCACCTCCGGTGTAGTGCAGGCCCCACCCACCATTCGGAACCCGCAGACGAACGAATCGTCCTGGCGTGGACTGCTTCGCTGGGAATCGGCGCTCCTCGTGGCCCTCGCCGGTGCACTGATCTACGGCCATCGAACGACGAACTTCTGGAACGCCACCAACTTCTTCTACATCGGTCTGAACATCGGTGAGATCGCCATCATGGCGCTGCCGCTCACGCTGATCGTCATCACCGGAGAGATCGATCTGTCAGTCGCTTCGATGCTCGGGTTGTCGAGCACGCTGCTCGGCTACCTGTATCTCCACGGTTGGCCGATCGGTGTCGCCATCGTCGCCGTGCTCATCGTCGGCGCAATCGGCGGAGCGCTGAACGGCGTCCTCGTGACCAGACTGGGCCTGCCTTCGATCGCCGTCACCATCGGCACGCTCACGTTGTTCCGCGGCCTCGCCGAGATCACCCTAGGAGCGAAATCGGTCGGCAAATTCCCGGCAACGCTGACGAAGATCGGCGTCATTCCGATCCCCCACACGCAGATCGCCTATTCGGTCGGTTTCTTCGTCGTGCTGGCGATCATCTACGGCGTCGTGCTGCACGCCATGCCCGTCGGTCGCTCGATCTTCGCCATCGGCCTGCAGCCAGAAGCCGCGCACTTCTCCGGTATCCGCGTCAAGCGCATCAAGCTGATGCTGTACGTGCTGTCCGGAACAGTCTGCTCGTTCGCCGGGGTGCTGTGGACCATGCGCTTCGCGACATCCCGCTACGACGCCGGAACGGGCCTCGAACTCAACGTCGTCGCCATCGTGCTGTTCGGCGGCATCTCGATCTTCGGCGGCCGCGGGTCGATCATCGGTGTCGTGCTCGCCACGGCGGTGATGGCCTGCATCCAACAGGCATTGACGTTGCGCAACGTCGATGCGCAGGTACGCAACATCGTCACTGGCGTGTTGCTGCTCATCAGTGTCGTACTGCCGAACATCGCCACCGGCATACATCGCCTCCGTGAGCGCCGTCGACTGCGCAACCGCGACCGCCTCGCCCAACGGGCCCCCGATCTTCACCAACCAACAACAACAACAACCGAAGGACAACGAGCATGACCATCACCCATCATTCACGTCGCCGGGGCGGTGCCGCTCTCGCCTCCATCTGCCTGGCGATCGGCGTCACCGCCTGTGGCTCATCGACCAAGAGCAGCAGTTCGGCAACCACAGCCGCCGGAGCAACCACTGCCGCCGGAGTAACCAATGCTGCTGGAACGCCCGCCGCTGGCGGAGCAACGGGCATCAAGTCCGGCCTGACGGTGTACTACATCCCGAAGGACACGCAGAACCCGTACGAGGTACTGGCTGACAAGGGCGGCGAAGCCGCCCTGACGGAACTCGGCGGCAAGGTCGTCGTCAGCAGCGGTACGGAAGACACCGCCGCCGCACAGATTCCGTCGATCCAGGCTGCAATCGCCGCCAAGGCCAACGCCATCGTCATCGCTGCCAACGATCCCGATGCGCTGTGCCCGTCGATCGCCCAGGCGGTCGCCGCCGGCATCAAGGTCGTCGCCTTCGACTCCGACAACAACTGCCCGAACCACCTGTTCATCAACCAGGCAGACACCGCAACCATCGGCACCGCCGAAGTCGACTACATGGCGACCCTCGTCAACAGCACCGGCGAGATCGCCATCCTGTCGGCGGCCGCCACGGCCACGAACCAGAACGCCTGGATCGGCTTCATGAAGCAGCAGTTGGCTGCCAAGTACCCGAACATGAAGCTCGTCGACGTCGTCTACGGCGACGACGATCCGGCCAAGTCGTTGACGGCCCTCACCGGCCTGCTGTCGGCTCACCCGAACCTCGTCGGCATCATCTCGCCGACAACCGTCGGCATCTCGACCGCAGCCCAGTACCTGTCGACGCACAAGGACATCGCTGCCAAGGTCAAGTTGACAGGTCTCGGCCTGCCATCGCAGATGAAGCCATACATCAAGGATGGCACTGTGAAGGGATTCATGCTGTGGAATCCGTCGGACCTCGGCTACCTCGCCGGTTATGCCGCAGCCAATCTGGCGTCTGGCACGACCAATCTCAAGGATGGCTCGAAGTTCACCGCCGGCAAGCTCAAGGAGTACACGATCGCCGCTCCGGCAGGCGCGGCACCCTCGGTCATTCTCGGCCCGCCGACCGTGTTCGACGCTTCCAACATCGACCAGTTCAACTTCTAGTCGATGACAAATGTGTCCGGGATGGGTGCCCCTCCCTCGCCCATCCCGGCACACGTCAGCTGCAGTCGACCAACACCATCAGTCCCAGCGCTGCACCCGATCGAGATGACATGAGCCAGCGAGTGTGCTTCCAACTCCGAGTCCGACCAGAACTGCTCGACGAGTACACAGAACGTCACGCGGCCGTCTGGCCGGAGATGCGGGCGGCGCTCACCGCCGCCGGATGGCGCAACTATTCGCTGTTCCTGCTCCCTGACGGCACGCTCACCGGCTACTTCGAATGCGACGACCTGCCCGCAGCCCAACAGGCGATGGCGGCCACGGACGTCAATGGCAGGTGGCAGGCCGAAATGTCCCGCTTCTTCTTAGGTCTCGGCGATGCGGCACCTGACGAAGGCATCAGCCCGATCACCGAGATCTTCCACCTCGACTGACGTTCCCACCCTCGAACTGCACTCACCCCGATCCGTTCCCTCCTCCACGCACACACTCGACCGACCCCACACACTCGATTGAACCCCACACACTCGACCGACCCCAGACACTCGACTGACCCCAGACACTCGACTGACCCCGCACACACAGAGACAGGACAGACCATGACCGATTTCCGCGCTGTCAAAGCTGCACTTCGTCATCAGCAGATCGAGCTGCCCTCGTGGGCGTTCGGCAACGCCGGAACCCGTTTCAAGGTTTTCGCCCAGCCGGGCGTGCCACGCAACCCGTATGAAAAACTTGCCGACGCCGCGCAGGTCAACCTCTTCACCGGCGTGGCGCCCAGCGTGTCGCTGCACATCCCGTGGGACAAGGTGGACGACTTCACCGATCTTGCCAAGCACGCTGCCGACCTCGGCGTTCGCCTCGGAGCCATCAACTCGAACGTCTTCCAGGACGATGACTACAAGCTCGGCTCCGTCACCAACCCGGACTCGCGGGTCCGCCGCAAGGCTACCGACCACTTGCTCGCCTGTATCGACATCATGGACGCGACCGGTTCCAAGGACCTCAAACTGTGGTTCTCCGACGGCACGAACTATCCGGGCCAGGACGACATCGCCGCCCGCCAGGAGCGCCTCGCCGTGGCCCTTGCGGAGGTCTACGAACGGCTCGGCGACGACCAGCGATTCCTACTCGAATACAAGTTCTTCGAGCCCTCGTTCTACACGATGGACGTCCCCGACTGGGGCACCGCCTTCATGCATTGCCTCCCGCTCGGCCCGAAGGCACAGGTCGTTGTCGATACCGGCCATCACGCCCCCGGCACGAACATCGAGTTCATCGTCGCCCTGCTGCTGCGCGCCGGCAAGCTCGGCGGGTTCGACTTCAACTCACGTTTCTATGCGGACGACGACCTGATGGTCGGGGCCGCAGACCCGTTTCAATTGTTCCGCATCATGACCGAGGTGCGCACCGGCCGAGGGTTGGAGCCCGCATTGGGCGTTGCCTTCATGCTCGATCAGTGCCACAACATCGAACCGAAGATCGCCGGCCAGATCCGCTCGGTCATGAATGTCCAGGAGGCCACCGCCAAGGCATTGATCATCGATCTCGATGCGCTCCACGCCGCACAGGCAGCCGGCGATGTGCTCGGTGCCAACGCTGTGCTGATGGACGCCTTCAATACCGACGTCCGCCCGCTGCTCGTCGAACTGCGCGAGGAAATGGGTCTCGACGTCGACCCGATGGCCGCCTATCAGCGCTCCGGCTACTTCGAGCAGATTGTTGTCGACCGTGTCGGCGGCGCAGCTGCCGGCTGGGGGGCATGAGGCCGATGACCAACTCCGTCGAAAGGACCACGGTGAACACCTCCACCCCGCAGACCACTGTCCAGCAACTGATCACCCGCTCGAACCGCCTCGGTGCCGACGCCCGCAATACGAACTATGCCGGTGGCAACACGTCAGCGAAGGGCACCGAAACCGACCCTGTCACCGGCGGACCAGTCGAACTGCTGTGGGTCAAAGGTTCCGGCGGTGACCTCGGGACGCTGACGCCCTCCGGCCTTGCGGTACTGCGCATGGACCGCCTTCTGGCGCTGGCCAATGTGTATCCAGGTGTCGAGCGTGAAGACGAGATGGTTGCTGCCTTCGACTTCTGCCTCCACGGACGGGGGGGTGCGGCCCCTTCGATCGATACAGCGATGCACGGGCTCGTCGATGCAGCGCACGTCGACCATCTGCATCCGGACTCCGGTATTTCGCTGGCGACCGCCACCGACGGCGAGGCCTTGACCAAGGAGTGCTTCGGTGACCGCGTGGTCTGGGTGCCGTGGCGTCGACCCGGCTTCCAACTCGGCCTCGACATCGCAGCGATCAAGGAAACGAACCCGCAGGCGATCGGCTGCATCCTCGGCGGCCACGGGATCACGGCGTGGGGCGACACGAGCGATGCGTGTGAGGCAAACTCGTTGGAGATCATCCGCACAGCGGAAGCGTTCCTGATCGAGCACGGCACATCTGAACCATTCGGTTTAACCGTTGCAGGGTTCGAGGCGCTCCCGGCTGCAGAGCGTCTGGCGCGCGCCGCCGTGCTCGCACCGATCATCCGCGGGCTGGCATCGACGGACCGTGCTCAGGTTGGACACTTCACCGACGCCCCTGTCGTGCTCGAGTTCTTGGCGAGCGAAAAACTCGAACGACTCGGTGGACTCGGTACGTCATGCCCCGATCACTTCCTGCGTACGAAGGTCCGGCCGATGATCGTCGATCTCCCTGCCGCGACCCCGATCGACGACGTCGTCGCCCGACTGAAGGAACTGCACGTCGCCTACCGCGACGACTACCGCGGGTACTACGAGCGCAACGCCCAACCGGACAGCCCGGCGATGCGCGGTGCCGATCCGGCGATCGTGCTCGTTCCCGGCGTCGGCATGTTCTCCTTCGGGGCAAACAAGCAGACGGCAAGGGTTGCCAGCGAGTTCTATATCAATGCGATCAACGTGATGCGCGGCGCAGAGGCCGTTTCGACGTATGCGCCGATCGCTGAAGCGGAGAAGTTCCGCATCGAATACTGGGGCCTGGAGGAAGCCAAACTGCAGCGTATGCCGAAGGCCAAGCCGTTGGCGACGCGCATCGCTTTCGTCACCGGTGCCGGGTCCGGCATCGGGCGGGCGATCGCTCACCGGCTTGCGGCGGAGGGTGCCTGTGTGGTCGTTGCGGACCTGAATGCCGAGTCTGCGGAAACGGTCGCTGCCGAAATCGGATCGACCGATGTCGCTGTCGCCGTGACGGTCGACGTCACCGACGAGAACCAGGTCGCTATGGCTTTGGCAGTAGGTGTGCTCGCGTTCGGTGGTGTCGATCTCGTCGTCAACAACGCCGGGCTCTCGATTTCCAAGCCGCTTCTCGACACGACCGAACACGACTGGGACCTGCAGCACGATGTCATGGCCAAGGGTTCGTTCCTCGTCGCCCGTGAAGCGGCACGGGCGATGATCGGTCAGCGGATGGGCGGTGACATCATCTACATCTCCAGTAAGAACGCCTTCTTCGCCGGGCCGAACAACGTCGCCTACGGCGCGGCGAAGGCGGACCAAGCACATCAGGTCAGACTGCTGGCCGCAGAACTCGGTGAACACTCGATCCGTGTCAACGGCATCAACCCGGACGGCGTCGTTCGCGGCTCCGGCATCTTTGCCAAGGGCTGGGGAGCGCAGCGGGCCGCCGTCTACGGCGTCGCCGAGGAGGACCTCGGAGCGTTCTACGCCCAGCGCACGCTCTTGAAGCGGGAGGTGCTGCCAGAGCATGTCGCCGCCGCCGTTTTCGTCCTGACGGCCGGCGATCTGTCACTGACCACCGGTCTGCACATCCCCGTCGACGCCGGCGTCGCCGCTGCCTTCCTGCGCTGAAGATCGCTCCGCCGCCGTGCCCACCTATGTCGCCGTCGATCTCGGGGCGACGAGCGGGCGTGTCGTGGACGTCCACCTCGACAACGACGCGATCGTCCTCGAACAGGTCGCGCGATTCGCCAACACTCCGATCAGTGGATCGGACGGTGCGCTGACGTGGGATTTCGAGGGCCTGCTCAGCCATGTCGGCGACGGCCTCAAGATGGCAGCAGATCGCAGCGTGCTCCGCTCGGTGGCCATCGATTCGTGGGCCGTCGACTACGGACTGCTCGATGGCGAAGGCCGGCTCATCGGGCCGGTGCACGCGTACCGCTCGGCACGCACCGATGGTGTCATGGATGCGGTCCGCTCGGAACTCGGTGATGCAGCGATCTACGACATCACCGGGATCCAGTTCCTGGCGTTCAACACGATCTACCAACTCTCCGCCGCCGCTGACACCGAGGAGTATCACGAGGCGGCGACGATGTTGATGGTGCCGGATCTGTTGAACCACGAACTGTGTGGCAGCACGACCAATGAGATCACCACTGCGAGCACGACACAGCTCCTGGACACGAGGAGCCATCAGTGGAGCGACGAGCTGATGGGTCGCCTCGGTCTGCGGCGGGAGATCATGCCCCAGCTCCATCGCCCTGGCACCCTCCTCGGGACGGTCGACGGTGTCGGCAGACGCGTCGACGGACTCGATGTCGTCGCAGTTGCCAGCCACGACACCGCCAGCGCGATCGCCGGTACGCCGCTCCGCGCCGATCGCCAGGGGATCTACATCTCGTGTGGAACCTGGTCGCTCGTCGGGTGTGAACTGACTGCGCCGGTGACGTCCGCCGAAGCGCTGTCAGCCAATGTCACCAACGAGCTCGGCGTCGACGACACTACACGGCTGTTGAAGAACGTCGGCGGGCTGTGGCTCCTCGAGGAATCTCGCCGCAGCTGGGCCGCCCAGGGTCTGCCGACGGACATCATCGCGCTCGTAGCGTTGGCTGCTGAGGTGCCGGGCGGGCGCAGTGTCATCGATGTCGACGATCCGATCTTCGCCTCCCCGGGCGACATGACGGCTCGAATCATCGAAGCGTGCCGTGCGAGTGGGCAGCCGATTCCGGAGACGCCAGGGGAGATCACCCGCGTGATCCTCGACTCGCTCGCCCTCGCCTGGAGACGGACAGTCACGACAATCGAGCACGTCACCGGCACCGAGGCGGAGGTCATCCACCTCGTCGGGGGCGGTTCCGCGAACGTCCTCCTCGGCCAGTTGTGCGCCAGTGCATGCGGACGGCCGGTGCTCGCCGGGCCAGTCGAGGCGACCGTCGTCGGCAACGCATTGGTGCAGGCGATCGCCGACGGGCGGTTGACCGACCTCGCCCACGGTCGCGAGTTGGTCGAGCGGACAATCCCCCCGACACGCATCGAGCCGCAGAAGATGCTCAACTGGGAAGCGCTCGGCACCCGCCTCTCCCGCACACCGCTCCCTGGGACCAAACGATGACTCAACTCGACCACAACGAGGTGACTGCTCCACGGATCACGGCAGCACTCTTCGCCACCTGTCTCGCCGACACGATGTTCCCCGATGTCGCCAAGGCGACCGTCACGGTGTTGGAGCGGCTCGGGGTCAGGGTCGAGTTCCCGCAGGCACAGACGTGCTGCGGGCAGATGCACATCAACAGCGGATATCAGCGAGACGCGCTGCCGTTGATCGAGCATTTCGTCGAGACCTTCGAGCCCTACGAGCACATCGTCCTTCCGTCTGCATCCTGCGCCGGTTCGATCCGCCATCAGCACGGGATGGTTGCTCGTCGTCTCGGCAAGCCGGCGCTCGCTGCCAGGGCAGATGCGATTGCGGGGCGGACGAAAGAGTTCAGCGAGTTCCTCACAGACGTACTGAAGGTGACTGACGTCGATGCCTACTTCCCCCATCGCGTGACGTATCACCCGACGTGCCACTCGTTGAGGATGCTGCATGTCGGCGACAAACCACTCCGGCTGCTTCGGGCGGTCAGAGGCATCGAGTTGATCGAACTGCCAGCGGCTGACCAGTGCTGCGGATTCGGTGGCACGTTCGCGGTGAAGAACGCCGACACATCGACAGCGATGCTCGCCGACAAGATGGCCAACGTCCTCGGTACGAAGGCAGAGATCTGTTCGGCCGCAGACGCCTCGTGCCTGATGCACATCGGCGGCGGGCTCAGCCGCCTGACGTCAGGGGTCCGCACGATGCACCTCGCCGAAATTCTCGCTTCGACCGAATCAGGCGAGACCCACGGCGTCAGCGTCAGACCCTCCCGGCAGACTTCGAATCGTGGAAGCAGCAACGATGTCTGACAGGACGAACCTTCCCGTCTATGCCCCCGTCGGCGTCGGCCGTTTGCAAGGTGACCGCACATTCCCTGCCGCCGCCAAGATCGCCCTTGCCGACGGCCAACTGCGCAGCAACCTGCGCTCGGCGACGGCGACGATCCGAGCGAAGCGGGCGAACGTCGTCGGCGAAGTCGCCGATTGGGAGGAGTTGCGGCGAGCGGGTGAGGCGATCAAGGCGAGCACGATGGCCCGCCTCGACACGCTGTTGATCGAATTGGAACGCAATGTCGTCGCCAACGGCGGCGTCGTCCACTGGGCGCGCGACGCCGCAGAGGCGAACCGCATCGTCACCGGACTCGTGCAGGCCACCGGCGCCAAGCAGGTCGTCAAAGTGAAGTCGATGGTCACACAGGAGATCGGCCTCAACGGGGCGCTCGCCGCTGCCGGTATCCAGGCGTTCGAGACCGACCTCGCCGAACTGATCATCCAACTCGGTCACGACGAGCCGAGCCACATCCTCGTCCCGGCGATCCACCGCAACCGTGCCCAGATCCGTGAGATCTTCCTGCAGGAGATGCCTGGTGTCGATCGTTCGATCAGCGACGAGCCTGCGGTGCTCGCCGGGGAGGCACGACGCTACCTGCGCAAGAAGTTCCTCGAGACGAAGGTCGCGATCTCCGGTGCCAACTTCGCCGTTGCCGACACCGGCACGCTGACGATTGTCGAATCGGAGGGCAACGGGCGCATGTGTCTGACGCTTCCCGACACACTGATCACGGTGATGGGCATCGAGAAGTTGGTACCGACCTGGACCGACCTCGAGGTCTTCTTCCAACTGCTGCCACGTTCGTCGACCGGCGAGCGGATGAACCCCTACACGTCGACGTGGACCGGGGTGACACCTGGCGACGGGCCGCAGTCGTTCCATCTGGTACTGCTCGACAACGGCCGCACAGCGACGCTCACCGATGATGTCGGCCGGCAGGCACTGCACTGCATCCGCTGTTCCGCGTGCCTCAACGTCTGCCCGGTGTACGAACGCACCGGCGGGCACGCATACGGCTCGACATACCCCGGTCCGATCGGCGCGATTCTCAGTCCGCAACTCACCGGCCTCACTGGTGACGGCGTGAACGATTCGCTCCCCTATGCCTCGACGTTGTGCGGTGCCTGCTTCGACGTCTGCCCGGTGCGCATCGACATCCCTTCGATCCTCGTGGATCTGCGTGCCCGCCATGTCGAAGCAGCCCGGGCCGCCAGTCGGATCCCGAGTGGCGAGCGCCTGGCGATGGCCGGCGTCGGCTGGGCGATGGCCGGCGAGAAGCGCTGGCAATTGGCTCAACGCGGTGCCGGTGTGCTGCGCCATTCGACCCGCCGGACCACGATCCGCAGGCTGCCGTGGCCGCTGTCGCGCTGGACCGCCAGTCGGGATCTGGCGAAGCCGCCGGTGCAGACCTTCCGTCAATGGTGGGCGACCGAGCACGAGGATCCGTCGTGACCATCTCGGCGCGCGACGAAGTACTCGCCAGGATCCGCAGCGCGATCGTGACGGCCGTGTCCCCTGATGTTCCCCGCGACTATCGTGCCGGCGCACCTGCTGACGTCGAATTGCTGGTCGACCGTCTCGTCGACTATCGGGCGATCGTCCATCGGTGCGCTCCAGCGGGCATCGCCGGTGCGATCCTCGAAGCGGCCGATGCAGCGGGCATCGATCGGCTGTTCGCTCCTCCGGGACTCGATCCTGCGTGGCAACCGTCCGATCGCCACGTGAGCATCGATGACGGGACACTGACGGCGACCGATCTCGATGGGAACGACGTTGGCGTGATCACGACGTGCAGCGTGGCGATCTGCGAAACCGGCACCATTGTCCTCGACGGCGGACCTGGCCAGGGCCGTCGGCTGCTCACCCTCGTTCCGGATCACCACATCTGCGTCGTGCTTGCCGAGCAGGTCGTCGGTGGCGTGCCCGATGCCTTCCGCCGGCTCGACCCGCGGCGGCCGCTGACGTGGATCAGCGGCCCGAGCGCCACGAGCGACATCGAACTCAAGCGGGTCGAGGGTGTCCATGGACCACGCCATCTCGTCGTCATCATTGTCGACCACGTCCCCGGCTCCATCCCCGCGCCCTGACCGAAACCATCGACACAACTCAGAGGAAGCCATGACGAGCACGATGACCCGAACTGCAACGAGTGAACTGTTCGAGCCGATCAAGCCGGCAAAACGTGCCCGTATCGGGCTGTATTCGGCAGGCTTGCAAGCCTATTGGAACCAATTTCCCGGGCTGCGCGATCGGCTCGCGGAATACGGCAGGTTCATCGAGCGACGGCTGTCCGTGTGGGGTGACGTCTTCAACGTCGGGCTCGTCGACACCGAGGCATCCGGTCGGGCGGCGGGTGAGTGGCTGCAGTCGAAGAACGTCGACATCGTCTTCTGCCATGCCGCCACCTATGCGACGGCTTCGATGGTCCTGCCGGTCCACCGACTGTGTTACGCCCCGGTGGTCTTCCTCAACCTGCAGCCTGCCGCCCGACTCGACTACGACCGCACGACGACCGGCGAGTGGCTCGCCCACTGTGGCGCCTGCCCTGTCCCGGAATATGCAAATGCAATGAATCGAGCGCGCATCCCGTTCCGTGTCGTCAACGGGCTGCTCGGATTGGAGGAGACCCCGGCGATCTCGCTCGCCGACGAGGTAACAGCGACGCGGCCCGAAGCGGTACGTGCCTGGACGGAGATCGAGGCATGGGCGAGAGCGGCATCGGTCGCGAGGACGTTCAAACACGCGCGTTTCGGATTTCTCGGCAACACCTACGGCGGGATGCTCGATCTGTACAGCGACCCGACGATGATCCAGGCACAGACCGGACTCCACGTCGAGGTGCTGGAGATCGGTGATCTGCAACGGCTCGTCGACGGCGTCAGCAGCAGCGACGTCGAGGCCAAGCGCTCCGAGGTCATGGCGATGTTCGAGATCAGCAGCGATTCGGCGTCCGACCCGATCGCCAGGCGTCCGACGGACGAGCAGATGGACTGGTCATGCCGCGTCGCCGCCGCTCAGGAGAAGCTGGTTCGCGAGTTCGACCTCGACGCCCTGGCGTACTACTACCACGGGGCGCCTGACACTGCGGAAGAGCGGCTGCAGGCCGGTTTCATCGTCGGCCATTCACTGCTGACGGCGAGAGGAATCCCATGTGCCGGCGAGGGCGACCTCAAGACCGCCGTGGCGATGAAAATATGCGACATTCTCGGTGTCGGCGGCAGCTTCACCGAAATCGTCGTCGTCGACTACGAGGACGAGACGATCCTGCTCGGCCACGACGGACCGTTCCACATGGCGATCGCCGAAGGAAGGCCGGTGCTGCGCGGGCTCGGCCTCTACCACGGCAAGCAGGGCACCGGTGTGTCCGTGGAGGCGAAGGTCCGGACAGGGCCTGTCACCACGCTCAACGTCACCCAGACGGCCGACGGGCGATTGAAACTGATCAGCAGCGAAGGGCGTTCGACGGACGGCCCGACGATGCGCATCGGCAATACGCAGACGCCGATCCGCTTCCGCCAGCACCCTGACGACTACATGTCACGTTGGTTCGCCGAGGCACCGACGCACCACTGTGCAATGTCCGTCGGCCACAATGCCAGCCTTTTTTCCAAGGTCGGCGAGCTGATGGCGATCGATCACGTCGCGCTGTAGGAGCCGCACGTCTTCCGGCATGTGCTTCAGACTTCGCGGCTGGTCGCTTCGATCGCCCCGCGGAAGTCGGGTGGCAACGGCACGTTGGCGTCGGTGAGGTTCTGGGCAACGCGCTGGCCGAGTCCCGACTGGTCGGCGATGGCCCTGGCGACGGTCGATCCTAGCCGCCCCCCAATCGGGACCTGACCGCTTGCGACGGCGGCGATCAAGGCGCTGGACAGGCGCGCGGCCACCGGCTGGACGCGTGCCCAGTCGACCTGCTCGGCCATCTCACGCATCGCCTTCGTTGCCTCACTCGTGCGTTCGGCTGTTGCCGACCGCACTCCGGCCCAATCGACGCCACGCAGTGCCTTGGTCACCTCGTCAGCTTCGGCGGTCATCTCGTCCGCAGGCGCCGCTCCGTCCGAGGTAGCCACCGGATCCGACTCGGGCGCACGACCAGGCTCGTCCTCCACTGCAGGCTCCCCCGCAGTCGCGTTGTCCGCCCCGGAGCCGGACTCCGACGTCGCCTTCGATGAGCGCAGCAGTGCGAGGAGCGCGTCGAGCTGTTCTTTGGGCGTCGACCAGATCGGCGTCGCAGCGGTGGTATCACCCTGCTTACCGGCCTCGTACTCCGCCTTGAGCGTCGCCGCCACCTGCTTTGCCTTCGCCTTCCAGCTGGTCGCCTTCATCGCGCCGAGTGCGCGACCTGCAGAGCCGGAACGATCCGATGAGGCCATCGCCATACAGTACCGTCAACACCGGCTACGGGCCCGAGCAGTCACCAGTTCTGCTTCCGGCGTGTCATTGCCTTACGTCGTGGGCAAGCTCACGGTATGGAACTGAACGAGCTGCTGATCGACCTCTTCGGACGGGTCGACGAACACGTACACGAGGCCGTCGACGGTCTCAGTGCCGAGATGTTGACGGCGACGATCGAGCAGGGCACGAACAGCATCGGTTGGCTCGTCTGGCATCTGACACGAGTGCAGGATCATCACATCAGCGCGCTGCTCGACGACGACCAACTCTGGCAATCAGGCGACTGGGCGGCACGCTTCGGTATGCCCAGCGATCCCGACAACACCGGATATGGCCACAGCGTCGCGAACGCCTCGAAAATCCGACCGGAGAACGCACAGGCATTGACCGATTACTACGACGCCGTCGCTGCCCGGACGAGGACGCTGCTCGAACGAATCACAGCGGAGGACCTCGACCGTGTCGTCGACGAGCGGTGGGACCCTCCTGTGACACTCGGCGTGCGGTTGATCAGCGTCGCCGACGACGACATCCAGCATGCCGGCCAGGCGAGCTATGCGAGAGGCATCCTCGAACGGCGATAGAGGCCGATCCGTGTCACCGAATCTCGCAAAGCCTGCGATATCTCGTGACACGGGTGTCGTACGGGCGCGCGAAGTGTCAGACGGGGGCCTCGACTCGGCGCAATGGTGTTCGCTGTTCTGGTTGGTGATCCCACAGGTCGGCGATCAGATCGGCCCGCAAGGAGACCAGACACGGATCGTTCCAGCGGTTGACCTGCTGTAACGGATCGTCATGCAGGTCGTACAACTCGCCCTCCGTGCCGTCGTGGACCGAGCCAGGTTGGTAGGTCGTGCAGACCCAGCCATCACGGGTGATCGTGCGCAGGTGGACTCCGACGCCGAACATTTCGCTGTCCCACTCCGTCAGTACGCGCTCGAAGCCACGAGCGTCAGCATCCGTGTTGCTGACTGGCAGCGGCGAACCCTCCATGAACGGCGGCACCGCAAGTCCGGCGATCGTGCAGAACGTCGGCGCGAGGTCCACGAGTCCGACCGGTCGGGTCACCGTCGACGGAGCAGCGCGGGCTGATCGTGCCTGTCGCCAGATCAGCGGGAGCCGCACCAGACCGTCGACGTGATACGGGCCTTTGAACAGCAGCCCGAAGTCGCCTTGGAGTTCACCGTGATCCGTTGTGAAGATCACATCGACGTCGTCATCCCAACCACGGTTTTGAAGATCGATGCCGTGATGCGCAGAACCGCCGCTGATGCGCGTCGTGGACGAGGATCTCCTCTGGCATCACCATCCCGAAACCCAACGTGATGGTCCGAACAGTTCCGTCGACCCGACACGACGTGATGCCGGGGAACCAGTCGGCAAGTCGCGCCGGATCACCAGCGAGCCTCCACACGTCGGCCGCAGAGCGGTTGATACGTATGTCGTATCGAACGGACCCCAGCGTCGTCGGCCGATCCTCGCGCACCCTTCGAGCCTGGCGACGATCCTGAGCAGCACCTGAATGGCAATGCCAACACGCGCCGCCCCAGCGGGTAGAAGATACAACTCGTGATCGAGGGCGGCCCTGCGGCAGACGGTGAACCACTTGCAACGGATTCGACCACTGAGTCGACCACTGAGTCGACCACTGAGTCGATCACTGGGCCCACCGCTGCGGTGAAACCGAGGCGCCGCATTCGCAGGTGGGTCAAGCGAGGGCTGCTCGTCGTCATGGTGTTGCTCATTCCCGTCGTGATCTCCTACGTACGCGCGTTGACCGGACCCGGCAGCGACAGCCTGCAGGCCCGCAGCGTCGAGTGGGCGCGCGAGAACCATCTGGGAGGGCTCGTCGATCGAGTCGAGCACTACTGGTATGCCCACCATCAGGCACCTGTCGGCGGAACACCGAATGCTGGGGCCGACCAACTCAACATCTCGACGGAGTCTGTTGCACCAGCCATCTCGGTCGGCCAGGCTGTCAATGGCATAACCGTCGCCGCAGGTGCACCGGGAGCCGTGGAGGCGACCACCACCACGTTCACTCGTTCCCAGAGCAACGCATCACCCGAGACGTCGCTCGAACCGTCACCGGCTACAGCGGGCACGCCGACACCAGGTCCGATGCCGAGCCAGCCAGGGGGCCCAACGACGATTCCGGCATTGGAGACAGAGCCGCAGCCGGCGCGCACCGCCGCAGAGACGACGGCAGCGGCTACGACGCCAGCCGTGGGCACCCCGACGTCAGCGGAGCGCCCGCCTCCGTCTCGGTTGTCGAGCCCGACGAACGCACCGCTTGCGAACGAGGGGACATGGAGTCCGATCGGACCGCTCGTCGGCGGGCGCCATGGCGCCTACGCCACGCTCATCAGACCGGACCCCGTGCACACGTCGGTACTCGACGCCGTCGTGTGGATCGACCCCACGCTGCTGAGCTTTCGCCAATACCCAGGACAGAAGATTCCTGGAGCACCATGGGACCGACCGGACTTCGTCGAGCCCGAGCACCAGGCATCACTGCTCGCTGCATTCGAGGGCGGCTTTCGTCTTGCCGATTCGAACGGCGGCATGTTCCTCGGCTCGAAGCTCCTCAAGCCGTTGCGGTCCGGCGGAGCGACATTCGTGATCGACAAGAACGGTGTCCCGGACGTCGGATTGTGGGGGCGCGACTTCACCACGACCGACACCATCGACTCCGCTCGCCAGAACCTCGATCTGATCGTCGACCGGGGTGCCATTGCGCCGACATTGGCAACAGACCCGAACCGTGCGTGGGGTTTCACCGGACCGGCGAACAAGGACGCCGTCTGGCGGTCCGGGGTTGGCATTACCGCTGATGGCGCACTCGTTTGGGTCGGTGGCGACGGACTCAGCATCGTCTCGCTCGCAAGTACGCTGGTCGCCGCGGGTGCGGTACGCGGTATGCAACTCGACATCAATCACGAGTGGGTGCAGTTCAACACCTACGGCACGGATTCGACAGGGGCGGTTCACGGCGAACGCCTGTTGGCGGCGATGCAACATTCAGACGATCGCTATCTCACGGAGGACACCCGCGATTTCATCGCCGTCTTCGAGCGTTAGTCGGCCCTGGAGTCCGTCGACATGAGTGCGTCCGCTGCCGGCTTCATGAACCGCCCGATGAACGGAAGCTCCCACAGCGACTCGACCTTGGCGATTGCCAGCCCGGCGAAAATTGTCGAGGCTGGCGTGTCGAGAACGACGTATCGAGGTAGCCACGTCGGATCGAATTTCGAGTTGAATCTCCACAGACTCTCGATCTGCATGTCGTCGCTCATCCGGTGCATCACCTCGGCCAGAGTGCGATGCCAGACGCGTGAACCCGTCTGGCCGGCCAGTACGGCACGCATCGTTGCAAAATGCAGACCAAGGCCGTGCCGGCCAGTGGCGCGAAGGTGTTCGATAGTCCGGGCGATGACGAACTCCGTCAACCCGTTCGGATGCTGTGTTGCTTGTGAACCATCCGATTCAATAGTGACTATTGCACCGGCCGCGTCGGCTCGCGCAGCGTCTCCGCGACGCATGAGGTCGAGGGAGTATCCGTCGATGCCGGGCGCCGGCACGAATTGGCAGAAAGCTGCAGGGGTTCCGTTGACGTCCCGAGCGAGCGCCAACAGCAAGCCCTGGTCCCGCTGATCGAACAATCTCGACAGCGTCATCGAGTAGCCGCGCTCGACACTGCCCTGGCGGCTCTGGGTCGCCAACCGACGGAGCTGGTCCGCAAGCTCGGCAGGGACCTTCGCCGGGTCGTGGAACTCGATCGTGTAGCCCGCTTTCGCCACCCGGTTCACTGCCTTGCGCAGCGATTTGTTGCGGCCGCCGTCAAGGCTGAATCGTTGAACGTCGACAATCGACTCGTCACCGATATACATCGCCCACATGCCACTGGCGCGGTAGACGGGAAGCCAACCGGCACCCGCCGCAAGAACTGCAACGTGCCATCCATTGGTCGTGGCGAAACGGCGAAAGTCCGACCACGCCCGATGACGTTGATCGGCAGGACCCACCGGATCCGGTGACACGACAGCGGTTGCGTTGGCGACCGTGTAGGCAATAACGGTGTCACCGCTGATGAAATGCCGCTTGTCGTCGCGAAGGGCGAAATAGTCGAGCGTGCCGCGTCCGTGCTGACGAACGAGTTCCCACGTTCTGGCGACGGTGGCTTCATCGTCGGCCGGCGCCCGGCGAGACCGCAGGAGATACCAGCCGACGACGAGCACACCCGTGACCATGACTGCCGGCAGCGTGCTCGACAGCAGCTTCTCGTGCCGCGGCAACGGTGCGGTGGAAAGCCCGGTCATCCTGCCGAAGGCCATCTTGAAACTCTTGCCGAGCGACCGGCGACCACCGATCCAGATCCACCCCGTCGCCGCCAGCCCGACCGTACCGACGCCAGCGCCTGCGGCAATAGCTGCTCGCCGGAGCGGTCCATTGTCCGAGGGAGCCGAGAACGAGGCACGATGAGCGCCAAGCCAGACGGCGAACAGAACGGCGAGCAAGGCTTCTTCGACGTCGAAACCCTTGACCAGGTTGCCGATGCCCGAGACGATCAACAGCGCCATACCGAGTTGCCACGCCAGCCGGCGACCCCGTCGGAGCCCGGCGGCCAACATCAACAATCCGAGGCCCGCCGCAACGACGAGGCCAGCGGCCACAGATGGCGTGCCCATCGGAATGATCAGTCTGACCACTTGCAACCGACCGCGAAGTGGAGGGGTCAGGGCCGAGATCACGTCGACTGCTCCGACGGCGAGCATGCCGAGCGCTCCGCGACGTCGGGTACGGTCGGTTCGGCGACCGGGCGGTGGCGGGGTCGGCCAGACCGTCGCTGCCCCGAGCGTGGCAACCGGTGTCGGCACCGGAGGGATGTCGATACGCGATTTGCTCAGAAGGCGCTCGACGAGTGAACCAGGCAATTCATCACGACGCGAGGCGACGAGCGTCACGTGGAGCGTCGCTCCCGCTTCGATCTCGAGCCACGACAGTTCGTTGGACGGCGCAAACACGGCTGGCAAGCCGAACCGTGCTTCACGTCGAGTCAGTCGGTGGAGCGCGCATCCGCAGTTGGCGTACCACGATCCGCCGAGATCGACGAGTTCGGGTCGATGGCTGCCAGTACCGATCGAGCCGTCGAAGCCGGAGTTGGAAAGCATCGCAGCAGTAGCCCTGGAACGGCCGTTGGGGTCGTCTTCGTTCACGGCTGCAAGACCGCGCCTCCTCGTCAAGAATGCGAGTGTCAGCCCACCCAGCAGCACCTGTGCGCTGATCATCGAACAGACGAAGTACAGCCATTTCAGTCGGGAGATGTCGTGGATTGCATCGTTCTGCCCGGCGATGGAGACGATCACAGCGACGAACAACACCAGCATCGGTGCAATGAGCGGAATCCACCAGATCCGGCGGAGGCGGGCATAGAACCGCCGTGACTGCTCGACGGCCTCGACGGCTTCAGTTGTCGCTCTTTCGTGTCGCTCGCCGTCGAGGACGTGATGGCTGTGCTCGACACGGATCTTCTGGAACCCGGCACCGGTGTCGATGGCGAGGTCACATGCAGTGCCGACGCTGGCCCCGAGTGCACCCAGTTCGCGCCCGTCGTTCTCGTTGCTGGCGAGTCTGGCGTCGCTCTCGCCTGCCAACACCACGAGCTGGCGGTCTGGCTCGGTGATGAAGCGGCGCAAGGCGTCGGCCAACCGGGGATGGGCGGTGAGCGCGCGTTGCGGGGAGTTTTTCGGCTCCTCGACGAGTTCGAACGTGTCGCCGGCGAAGATGATGGCGCCAGGACCGACCGAGGACTCGATGCGGCGCGCAAGGTCCGAGGTGATCGATTCACTGTCGTCGTCCGACAAGGCGCGCAGGTGGAGGTCGCTCACCACGATCACCTGCGAGCCGCGTCCGACTGCTAACACCAACGGTTGCGTCTGACACGCAGCCGGTTCTGGCGCAGCCGGTTCTGGCGCAGCCGGTTCTGGCGTCGCAGGTTCTGGTGTCGTAGCCGTGTCTGCTCGACTGACGGGCGACGAGGCCAGGTGTGCGCCCGGAACAGCAGGTGCCACCGACACGCCGGCGAGCACGAGATCGTCGATGTCCATCAGGCCCCGACCCGACTGGCGAGCCAAGAGAAGCTGTCGGACACTGCGATCGTTGCCATCGGGAAATCGTGCCCGCCGGGCGCCTGCCTGAACTGACTCTGCAGCCCGGCTTGGCGCATGGCGGCGTCGAGCACGGAGGCGACATCACCTTTGCGATGATCCTTCGTCCCGACTTCGAACCAGCCGGCGATGGACTTGTCCAACGGACGGTTGATCAGCAACATCGGATCATGGGCATCGAACAGCGCCGGATTGCCGCCATAGAGATTGGCGATTGCCGTTGCCTTGGCGTCGCCCTGCGTCCCGAGGTTGGGGAATTGGTCACCGGCGATGTCGACAAAGGTGCCGTAGACGTCGGGGTGCGCAAGCGCAAGATCCATCGCACATGTACCTCCCTCGCTATATCCCTCGATCCCCCAGTGTGCCGGACCCGTCAGGGTGCCGAACGCTTGGGTCACGAAGGCCGGAACATCCTTCGTCAGGTAGGTCTCGGCATTTCCGTGGACGCCGTCGACACATTCGGTGTCGCCCGCAAACGACCCGTTTCCGTCGGCGAAGATGAGGATCGGGGCAACCCCGCCGTGCGCCGAAGCATAGGCATTGGCCGTCTTGTCGGCACCAGCGGCGCGAATCATGTTGTCCGGCTGTCCGGGAACACCGGCGAGCATCACCACGACTGGTAGCGCCGGGCGAGGGGTGTGGAAGAAAGCGGGCGGCACCCAGACAAAGGCAGTTCTGGCGTTGAATTTCGATTCGGTCCCCGGAATGGCGATTGCGGAGACCGTGCCATGCAGCACGACCTGTCCGGAGACGTTCGTCGTCGGCGACTGGACAGCAGGCGTCAGAGTGGTGGTCACGGCGGCGACGGTGTCCGGAATCCGGCCAGGCACGTTCGGATCTGCGTTCCCATTCGCGGCGGAGCCATGAGCGTTGACGTCGGTTGTCCTGCTGCCGAGTTCGGTTGGCGCCCCGGCCGGCGGCATCGGCTGCAGACCGAGTTGCCCGGCATCCACCTGATGATTCAAGTCGGTCCCGAAGAGATCTCCGAGCGTCGGTTCGTATCCGTAGAACTGATTGACAAGGTTCGCTGCGTAGAGCAGCGCCAACGGGACAGCGGCGACGGCGACTGCTCGCTGCCAGCGCGGGTGGTACCGCCAGCCGGCGATCACCAGCCCGATGGCAGTCAACGGCATCGCCGCCCACACCAGGAACTTGAACGGGATGACCTCGTCGAACTGACTTTGCAGATCCAATGCCCAGTTGGTGACGATCGCTGCCAAGAGCGATATCGCGATGATCGGCAGCACACGCTGAACCCACCACCGCCATCCCATTCGGACACTGGCGGTCGCCAACGACAAAAGTGTCAGGACGGACAGCGTTTCCGGGAAGAAACCCTGCAGCAACGAAACATCGGCGACCAGCATCAGCAATCATTGTGCCACTGATCGATCACAGGACTCGTTCACTCAGCAGACGATGAACGACCCCTTAGATATAACCATGTCCGACCTTTGGGAACGCTTGAGCATCGGTTTCAGCTGGTACATTTCGGCGCTTCACAGCCGGCCCTCCGGCTGCCGCTTGCGTTCGACAGGGTCAAAGAGCCTCGCCCAATCGATTGGCGGATCGTCGGCAGCCCTCAACCAATCTTCAGCTCGCTTTGTCAGAGTGCGACCATGCGATTCGTGCGGTCGATCCTTCCTGTAGCCGTCGGGGTGCTGGCGTGCATTCCTGCGGTGAGTCGTGCCGACGCTGCGAACGCTGCGATTCACCCGTTCAGACCTACGTCGTCGACACAGCTCCTGATGGTGAACGCCTCACGGATGAGCACCTCCACGGCTACCTTGACCGCCTACCAGTGGGACGGGACGAAGTGGAGCCAGGCGTTCGCGCCGATGGACGCCTCTCTTGGTGCGAACGGCCTGACCGACAATCCGTCTGAGTCCGACTACTTCACGCCGACCGGTCAATACGACATCACGACGGTCTTCGGATCGGAGCCCGATCCCGGCACATTGTTCCCGTACCGGCGCACGACATCGAACGATCACTGGGTCGACGACCCGACGTCGGCGGTGTACAACACGTGGCAGACCGGACCGGCGAACGGCCGTTGGAACTCGGCGGAGACGCTGTCGAGCTATCACCTCGCGGCAGCATTCGACTTCAATCAGCAGCCGGTCGTGCCCGGTGGCGACAGTGCGATCTTTCTCCACTCCGGCACGAGCGCGACGCTCGGTTGCGTCACATTGAACTCGCCCAATCTGCAGACGATCCTGACATGGATCGATCCGGCAGCGAAGCCACAGATCATCATCGGTGTCAACCTCGCGCTCCCAAAGCATCTCGAGCCGACACCCGCTCCGGTGCCGTGGGCTGAACTGACACACGGCCAGCAGCGCCAGGCAAATCCGTTCCGACAGAGTGCTATCCGACTAACGTAGGGACATCGTTGTGGTCGACAACGGCCGCGATCGCAGACACATCGGCAGGGCAGCCATGCCCTCGTTGCAGAGGTCAGCGAGCGCTGCGACTGCCGATTTCCGCTCGCACGAGCGCAGCACCCTCGGCGAGGGCGGCAAGCTTGGCGAAGGCCAGTGATCGAGGCAGGAACTTCATCCCGCAGTCCGGCGCGGCGATCAGGCGTTCCGGCGAAACGACGTGAAGCGCTGCCCGCAATCGATCGGCGACGACCTCCGGCGTCTCCACCTGTTCCGTCGACAGGTCGATCACACCGAGCACGACGATCTTCGAGCCGAGTGACGCAAGGACGCTCGGATCGAGTCGCGGCTGGGCGAACTCGATTGCGAGTTGATCGGCGGCGCACTCGGCAAGCTCGGAGAGGAACGGATATCCACCACGTTTGTCCGACACGTAGATCGCATACCCGTAGCACGTATGCAGGACGGTCGTTGTGTTGATGCCGGAGAGCGCTCGATCGATCGCCTCGACGGCAAAACCCCGCGCTGCATCGGCGTTCGCCTGGAGGTACGGCTCGTCGATCTGCACCACGTCGATGCCGGCCGCCACGAGGTCTGTGAGTTCCTCGTTGATCGCCTCGGCGTAGGCGAGAGCGAGAGAACGCTGATCGCCGTAGTGCTCGTTCTGGGCCAACTGGCTGAGCGTGAACGGGCCTGGCACGGTGACTTTCGTGGCCTTGTCGGTGGCCGCACGCAGAAACTCGGCTGCCGCTAGTTCTACAGGTGCTGTTCGACGGATCGGCCCGGTGACCACCGGAACCGTGGAGCGTCCACCGACCCGATTGACACTCTCGCCGATACGTTCACGATCGACCCCGTCGAGCGCATTGGCGAAGTGGTTGAAATAGCTTTCGCGACGCATTTCGCCGTCAGTGATGATGTCGATCCCGGCGCGAGCCTGATCATGGATCGCCTGCAACGTCGCCGCGTCGAGGGCATCGTCGAGGTCAGCGGCCGGGATTTTCCAGACGTCTGCCGCCCGGGTCCGCGGCACGCCCTTGTCGACCAGCAAGGTGCGGTCGACGAGCCACGACGGCTGCGGATAGCTCCCGATGACTGTCGTGGGGATCATCGGTAACGCGATGGCCGGTCGGCCAACTGCAGGTGGGCCGTGGTCCATCAGCGGTAGGTGTTGTTGCTCGTGTGGTCGCCCTGTAACCATGTGGCGAGTTCATCGTGGGCGGTGGCAGCCCTTGTCGCCGAGATGGCCTCTGCGTCCGGATGATCAGCGGTGAGCTCGATCAGCAGGCCGTTGGGATCGCGAACATACAGAGAGCGGCAATAGCCGTGCTCGAGTACGAACGTCGCCGGCTCCGTGTATCCGGCGTCGGCCAGCCGCTTCGATACCTCGTGCTGGGTGTCGCGGTCGACCTTCAGGGCGATGTGCGAGAACGGCGTCTCCGGCATGGTCGGGCCGAACAGCGCCTGATCCTCCTCGTTGGCGAACTGGAAGAACGCCAACGCGCTGCCGTCGGCGAGGCCGAAGAATGTGTGGCAGTACACGCGCTCGGCCCCGAACAGTTCGTCTGTCTCGCTCCATGTGGCGACGAGCGGCAACCCGATGAGGTCTTCGTAGAACCGTCGCGTCGCCTCCTGGTCACGAGTGATCCAGGCGTTGTGATGCAGACGGGCAATGGTGGTCTTGCGCACAGTTTCGGACACGCTGTCCTCCGATCTTTCGGTTCCTCGAACCTAGCGAACCCGGCGAGTGTCACCCGTGTCGAAGATTGCTCAGGCCGACGCTCGGTGCCGATGAGTGATGCCTGTCGATGTCAGTGAAATTTCGGCGTCCGACCGAAATGGAAAGGCTGTCCGTTCATGTTCTGCTCGATGAGCGGGAGCTGGTCGAGATGCCGGGAGTTCATCACTGCCCCAGTCGCGTTGCGGCGGTGCTCGTGGTGGTTCCGAGGAGTTCGTCGACGAGCGCCCGGATGCGCCGGTCGATTTCGTCGCGGATCGGTCTGACAGCGGCGACGCCTTTTCCGGCGGGGTCGTCGAGGGTCCAGTCCAAATACTGTTTGCCGGGATAGAACGGACAGGCGTCACCGCATCCCATCGTGATGACGACATCGGATGCCTGCACGGCGGCGTCAGTGAGCTTCTTTGGGGTCGCGCCGACGGCCTGGAGGTCGATGCCGATCTCGTTCATCGCTTCGATGACGGCCGGGTTGATCGACTCGGCGGGTGCGCTGCCGGCTGAGCGGACGATGACTCGGTCACCGGCGTAGTGAGTGAGGAGGGCGGCGGCCATTTGTGAGCGTCCGGCGTTGTGCACGCAAACGAACAACACCTCCGGTCGATCAAGGGGGTCGGATGTGGTGGGGGTGTCAGTCATGAGATGGCTCCGAGGGTTGTGGATAGAGGAAACGGATGAGGGCGAAGGCAGCGATGGAGCCGGCGAGTTGCATCAGGATGAAGATCGGCGCTGAGGATGGTTTGATCCCGGCGAAACTGTTGGAGAACATGCGGGCGACGGTGACGGCGGGGTTGGCGAAGCTCGTGGAACTGGTGAACCAGTACGCACCGCCGATCCATGCGCCGACAGCGAACGGGACCGCGCTTGCGCGGCCGGTGCGGACGCAGCCGTGGATCACGAGCAGCAGGCCGATCGTGGCGACAGCCTCGGACAGCCAGAGCGCCCCGGACGACCGGGTTTTGGTGGACAGTTCGAACGCAGGCCTCGAGAACATGGCGTTGGCGAGCACGCTGCCGATCGACGCACCGATCGTTTGGACGATGGCGTAGAGGATCGTCTGGCGAGTGGTGATCGTCCTGAAGAGGCGGTCGACGAGGGTGACGACAGGGTTGAAGTGGGCGCCGGAGACAGCGCCGAACATGAGGATCAGTCCGATCAACGCTCCAGCGGTGGCGGCGGCGTTCTCGAACAGTTGGATGCCGACATCGTTCGGTGAAAGCCGGGAAGCCATGATCCCCGACCCGACGACCGCGACGATCAGCAGGCAGCTCCCGATTGCTTCGGCGACGAGACGACGTGTGAGGTCGAGGTGGAGGCCGCCGGTGCCGGTTTCGGGGGCTTCGGTGAGTTCGCTCACGAGGCAATCCCGGTGAGGTGACGGATCCGGTCGGCGAGTGCGTCACGGGCCGTGTCGAAGGCGTGTTTCGTGGCCGTCGGGATGGGGTCGGGGATCGACCAGTGCAGCCAGTCGGGATGGTCGGAGAGTTCTTCATGGGCGCGGTCGCAGACCGTGATCACCAATGCCGGCAGCCGTTTGAGTGTCGACAGGTTCCGCGGTTGAGCTGTGGAGAGATCGAGGCCGGCGCGTTGTGCCGAAGCGACCGCCCCAGGGTGCACGACGCCGGCGGGGTGGGTTCCGGCGGAGATCGCCGGGCTGGCAGCGATGTGTTCCCAGAGGGCAGCGGCGAGTTGTGAGCGGGCCGAGTTGTGTGTGCAGACGAACAACGCCCGCCCGACCGTCACCGTGACCCCGGGAGTCAGATCAGAGAACGCAGTGGTTTCGAGGTGGACGTAGCGGCGGCGTCCGTCACCTGACGAGCGGTGGCGGCTGACCAGCCCGACCCGTTCAAGGACATCGAGATGATGCGCCAACAGGTTCGACGGGAGCTGCGTGAGGGATTGCAGCTCGACAGGCGCCCGGTCCGAGGAGGCCAGTTCGTCGATGATCGCCAACCGAACCGGGTCACCGAGGGCGGCGTGGCGTTCAGCACGAGCAACAACCTGATCATTCACCCCGCCAGTTAATCACTCAATTATTGTTGAGTTAATGAACACGGGGTGAACAGTGCGGGTGTGGGTGGTGAAGGCGTGGCGGGCGATGACTGCGCCGGTGACCGACAGTCCGGCGAGGATGATGAACGCAGCGGTGTAGCCGTGGGCATGGGCGACCAACAAGGTGGTGGCGAACGGGGCGATAGCCCGGGATCGCGACGGGGAGTGAGCACGACGTTGAGCAGGCCGATGCGCTCAATGCCGTAGAGGTCGACGAACAGGATTGCCTTGTAGATGATGCTGGCCCCGAGGCCGACACCGATGAGTGTGATCGCCGACCAGACAAGCACGCTGCCAGCGCTGACGAAGAGCAGGGCGACGCCGATGCCGCCGAGGAAGATCAGCATGGGCGCGAGATAGTGGTGCTCGACATGTGGGTCGACACGTCCGAGCGCGAACCGGCCGGGGACTTGCATCACCCCGAACGTCCCCGAGGCGAACGCGGCGGTCCCGAGGCTCCAGCCGTGGTCGGTCAGGAATACGAGAGCAGCACCATCGTCGTGTAACAGGTCATCGTCATGGCAGCGAATGCTGCGGTGAGCATCCAGTAGTGTCGCTCGCGTAACTCGTCCGTCGCCCGTTGGATTCGCAATGGGATGCGCGGGAGTTCGACGAACAATCTCGTCAACTCAAGACTGTGCTGCATCGGCAGCAGTAACACCCGGCAAGGCGTAGAACAACACGCCGTAACCGACTGTCTGCGAGACCACTGACCCCAGACCAGCGGCCGATCGCCCTCCCCGGCCGCCCCTCAGGACCTTTCACGTCTCATTGTCGAACCGTCACCCGTCGTTCGCCGGATGCAGTGACGAACGGCGGGTGGCGAGTCATGGCTATTGGCTCAGCAGCATGAACCGGCGGGCTTCGCGCCGATCGCCACCGGTTCAGACTCCCAGCCCTCGTTGGCGCCGATGTCGCACGACATCGACGGCGCCTCACCCAACACGGTGTAGAACTCCCAGGCGTTGTCCGGCCCATGGATCCACGTCTTGTCCTGCACCGCATAGCAACACGAGACGTTCTCCTGGATCTCCTGATCCATGCCAAGACCCTGCGCCCGGCTGATCGCTGCGGCGACGTCCTCTACAGAGTCGACCTCGACACCGATGTGGTTCAACGAGCCAGGCTCCCCTGCGCCAGAGAACAGGATCAGCTTCAACGGCGGGTTCGCGATGGCGAAGTTGGCGTAACCGTCACGGATCTTCGCCGGCGGCGTATCAAACAGCTTCGTGTAGAACTCGATCGACGCATCCAGATCAGCGACATTGAGAGCGAGTTGGACTCGTGACATGGAATTCCTCCAAAATAAGCGACATCAACAATACATAGACACTTTTCGATGTAGTGAGTTTGCCTGGCGAATCGACGAATGTCAATACACTAGTTCAACAATTTTCGATATAGTTCTGCCATGGCATGCAAGACGCTGACGCGTGGCCCGGTCGCTTGTTGCAGTCCTGTCCGCTCCGACACCCTCAGCGAAGCCCAAGCCGAACTCGTCGCCCGCTCGTTCGCAGCGTTGTCGGACCCGATCCGTCTACGGCTGTTATCGCACGTCAC
>Ga0123338_10000649_pt1 | contig 35135 bp, 31 predicted proteins | sample grotaG_FD_89793 | JGI IMG/M metagenome (GOLD analysis project Ga0123338, IMG submission 89793) | Glacier valley bacterial and archeal communities from Borup Fiord, Nunavut, Canada, to study Microbial Dark Matter (Phase II) -... | ecosystem: Environmental > Aquatic > Freshwater > Ice > Glacier ...
AGTATGACAGAATGCCGCGCCTTTGGCGACAACCTGATTCCCCCAATGAATGAGCCTAGCAGGGGAATAAGGGCTCCAGCAATACGCTTTGGAAATGGTTTCAGAACGTATCCAACGGCTGAAAGCGTTCGCATGGTCTGCCGTTTCAGCAGAAAAAGAAACAGTGCAACGCCGCAATAGAGGATAAACATAAGCGCCCCACCGGCTCTTAGCGCAATTGCTGCATCCTCCATTCCCGCCGGGAGTTGAAGAGTAAACAGTGTAACCAGAAGCAGAAACAGCACCGAAAATCCGTCAAATAAGCGATCTATCACCAATGAAGCAAAAACCGCTGGAGTTTCAAGCTGCTCCTTTCGGGCCAGTGTGTATGCCCGGACAAACTCTCCCAAACGGGCCGGCAGCAGATTGTTGGCCATATAGCCTATAATTGTAGCCGGATAGAGTGAGGAGAGCGGAATTGACTTCTCTGAAATAAGCAGATAACGCCAGCGCGCCGCACGCATAAAATAATTTGCAAAAGTAAAAAAGATGGCAAGAAAGATATAGCGGTAATCAGCAGAGCGGAGAGCCGCACCAAGCGTTAAAAAATCTATCTTGTCGAGCAGCAGAACCATGAAAAACAGACTGACACCGATTCCGAGCCAGAATTTAAGATCAATTTTATTACGCACAAGGTACCGATTTGTCGCCAAGTTTTAGATAATAATAATTCACCTTCTCCAGTATGATGCCGGCATTTGCAACATCACGGGTTATGGCACTCTTCAATGCAGCAACATCAGGAAACTTCTGCACAGATCGTAGTCGTTGTACAAAATAAACTTCAATCCGGTGATCATAAATCTGACCGGAGTAATCGAGCAGAAACACCTCAATCGTGCGGGTGTCGCCTCCAAAAGTCGGATTAAAGCCGATATTGCATGCACCCTTGACGAGTTGGCCATCAACCTTGGCCATCACCGCATACACGCCATCAGGCGGGAGCAGCTCGTTTGCTGTAGATATGTTAGCTGTCGGAAATCCAAGTGTTTGCCCGATTTTACGTCCATGCACGACGTTCCCGGAAATCTGGTAATAGCGGCCAAGAATTCTGGCTGCGGCATCCATATCACCATTGGCTATAGCCGATCTAACCAGACTGCTGCTGAAGATGACACCCTCATCTCCGATCGGAGGCAGATCTTCAAGGGTAAAGCCGTTCAGCGCCCCAAGGTTCTCCAATGTTTTAAAACTCCCTTCGCGCCCCCTGCCAAAAGCGTAATCATGCCCGATGATGATATGCCTCATGCTGAGCGGAGTGCAGAGAATTTTAAGCACAAAATCACTTGCCGACAGCCGGGAAAATTCTTTGGAAAAAGGCACGACTACCAGATAGTCAACACCTGATTCCTCGATCAGCGCAGCCTTTTGTTCAAAAGTTGTTATCAGCAAGGGGGCTGATTCAGGTGCAAGCACCTTTAATGGGTGCGGTTCAAAGGTGACGACAACGGAGGGAAGTCCACGGTCACAACTTTTCCGCTTCAGGTGAGCAAAAATCTCGGCATGGCCACGATGAACACCATCAAAATTGCCTATGGTGACAACCGCTGCATCCAGAATTTTATCATATATGTTCATGCCTGTTACAATCTGCATCTCTGTTCCTATCCTATTGTCGCGAGTTCCAGCCGTTTACCCCAACGACGCATCAGCTCGTCATGCAACGGAGCATGTAGCGGATGATTTAGTTCATGATCACTCTCCAGCAGATCAAAGGCGGCCTGACGCGCTTTTTCCAGCAAACTGCCGTCTCTCAGTATGTTGGCAACACGGAAATCAGGCATGCCTGCCTGACGGGTGCCAAGAAAATCGCCCGGTCCCCTTATTTCCAGATCGGCTTCTGCAATCCGGAAACCGTCGCATGTTGACTCCATAACGCGTAGCCGTTTCTCACCATCTTCGGACAGCTTGCCGGTCGTCATCAAAATACAGTATGACTTATCTTTGCCGCGCCCGACCCTACCCCGCAACTGGTGCAACTGAGACAAGCCGAAACGTTCGGCATGCTCAATTACCATCACGGTGGCATTCGGAACATCGATACCGACCTCGATAACCGTGGTCGACACCAGAATATCGAACTCGCGGCTTGTAAAGGAGGCCATGACCGCTTCCTTTTCCACCGGGCTCAACCGGCCATGCAGTAAGCCAACCCGTAGTTCCGGGAAGATATCGGCCTGCAGATGTTCCGCCATCTGACTGGCAGCTTTCAGATCAGTTTTTTCCGTCTCTTCGACGAGCGGGTAGATAACGTACACCTGCCGCCCCAAACGGACTTGATCGCGGATCATATCATAGAGTTGCGTGCGACGTGACTCAAAAAAGATTCTGGTCTCAATCGGGATCCTGCCCGGCGGCATCTCATCAATAACAGACAGATCAAGATCTCCGAACAGCGTCATCGCGAGAGTGCGGGGTATCGGAGTAGCTGTCATGACCAGGATGTCGGGATTGGCACCCTTCTTCTTTAGGATGCCGCGCTGCAGAACGCCGAAACGGTGCTGTTCATCAATCACCCCCAGGCCAAGATTCGAAAACTCTACTTTTTCCTGGATAACCGCGTGGGTGCCGATGACGATCTGGGCGGTGCCGTCAGCTACCTGCTCCAGCGCTGCTTTTTTTGCCTTCCCTTTAAGTCCGGCCGTGAGCAGTACAACTTCCAGCCCCATCAGTGAACACCAGCGGTGAATCGTGTGCCAGTGCTGCTCTGCCAGGATTTCGGTCGGAGCCATAATAGCCACCTGATAACCGTTCTCGACGGCAATCAGTGCGGCCATCAACGCCACAAGGGTCTTGCCGCTCCCCACATCCCCCTGAACAAGGCGATGCATCGGATGCGGGGCCATCATGTCGGTTTTAATTTCCGCCAGCACCCTTCGCTGGGCGGCAGTCAACTCAAAGGGGAGAAGACGCACTAACTCCTTGGTGTAACGGTGGGTCACCTGAAAGGGGATACCATCCTCCTGCAGGATCCCCTGCTTTTTAAGAGCAAGTCCCAACTCCCAAAAGAAAAACTCGTCAAAAGCCAGCGACCGATGCGCCGGTGTCGATCCGTTATTCAGATCGGCAAGCAGAGCTTCAGATGGTGGGGAATGTACTTGGCCAAGGGCCTCACGAAGAGGTGGGAATTCTGCCGGGCAGAGTTCCGCTGGTATAACACCATCAATATTTGGCAGAAAACCATCCACGACTTCGCGCATGATCCGGCGCATGGCTTTCTGATGTATCCCCTCCGTCAGCGGATAAACCGGCACGATTCGTCCGAAATTGGCCGGATCTGATGCCAGCAGCGAATTTATATCGCCACCTTCAGGCAGCCACTCAACATCGGGGTGATGCACTTCACGCTGGTAGCCGAACTGACTCACCTCGCCGCTAAAAACACCGACACGCCCGATTTTCCAGGTTCGCTTCATCCAGACGGCATTGGCATGAAACCACTTGCACACGATTGTACCGGTTGCGTCCTTAAGCAGCACCTCGAACACACTCCTGCCACTTTTGGTCTTAGCCGCATCAGCGGACAGTACAGTACCTGAAAATACGGCGCTCTGGCCTGCCTGCAGTGAAGATATAGTCGACAACTGGCGACGATCTTCATAGCGCAGCGGCAACAGATAAAGAGCGTCCTCAACAGTGTGAATCTCCTTCTTTCCGAGGATAGCGGCCAATTTCGGGCCTATTCCTTTAATAAACTGAATACCAACTTCGAGGTTTTTACGGGAGATCGTGGCTTTCAGGCTTTTAGCGTCAGTCGGGGCCAGGTTTGCAACTGCTGCAGCAACGGGAGGAATAGAACGCAAGACAAGTTCACCATTCAACTCTTCCACGGAGAGATAAACACCCGGCACCAGCCCCAGTTTTTTCAAGATTTCAGTTGGAATTGTGATGGAGTTATTTTCGGAAAGTTTGACTGTGGACATGCACATTCCTGCGTCAGAACAGAGTAGGATTCAGCGGGGGTAAACATAATATTCTTGCCAGGTATTGTCCACATAATTTCGGTCTGTTCCATTGACAAGAATCCGCTCAGCAGGCATATCTGTCAGAGTAGTAAACAAGATATGCATTTGGAATCAAAAAACGACGAAGCAACAGAGCAAAATCTGACTATAATTTATCGTAAAGGAATAGCTATGACCACACCCTACTCTTTTGAACAACTAATCAACATCATGCGCAAACTGCGCGCCCCCGGTGGTTGCCCATGGGATGCGGAACAGACCCATGAGAGCCTTACCCGCTACCTGCTTGAGGAGACCTACGAGGTTATTGAAGCTATCGATGAAAAATCGCCGCAGCATCTGAAAGAAGAGCTGGGCGACCTGCTCCTTCAGCCGGTTTTCCATGCCACCATTGCCGAGGAGTCTGGCGACTTTACCATGGACGATATCATCAGTACACTCTGTGAGAAATTGATCCGGCGGCATCCACATGTGTTTGGCGATCTTGAGATCAAGGACAGCGAGGCGCAGATTGAAAACTGGGAGAAGATCAAGAAACTGGAGAAGGGGGACGAACGCCCATCGGCCATTTCAGGTGTACCGGACCACCTTCCGGCACTGATGAAGGCTCACAAGATAAGTGAAAAAGCTTCGCGGGTCGGCTTCGATTGGGAACATTCCGACCAGGTCTTCGCAAAGGTCATGGAGGAACTGCACGAATTTGAAGAGGCATGGGATGGTGGTGATCAAACACGTATGGAAGACGAGTTGGGTGACTTGCTGTTTGCTATTGCAAATCTGGGACGTTTTTTAAATCTCAACCCGGAAGAGGCCCTGCGTAAAACCATAAGCCGCTTTCAGAAACGTTTCAGTTACGTTGAAGCGGAGTTGCTTCGTCAGGGAGTGCCGATGCAGAAAGCTACCCTTGAAGATATGGACAAGCTCTGGGAAATGGCAAAATCCGCTGAACGCGACAACAAGCTTTAATTAGTTTTATATATCTATCTGTTTTTACAGAGTTGTTATTTTTATCAACAAAATTTGTGAATAACCTGTGGATAACGATGTTGACGATCTGCAAAAGTGATATTTTTGCAACTGTTTTATCCGAAATGCCGCTTTTTTATACAACTCTGTTTATCTGTATTTACAGGCGCTTGCACCTGTTTACAGTAAAAATAGGGATTTGTGCTGTCAAGCTTTTTTTAGCAACAAAATGTTTTTTTATTATCTTGGCTTCCTGTGCATAACAATCATTTTTTCAGACACAAACAATCCTTTGAATTCAACACCTTCCATCTTCAGTAGCGCCATCTTTGTGTTCTCACCACCCGGAGCAGAGAAACCGGTCAGGCGACCATCGGATGCAACAACACGGTGACAGGGAATGACAATCGGAACCGGATTGGAAGCCAGCGCCCCACCAACCGCACGGGCCGCACGCGGAGAGCCACAATCACGTGCGATATGACCATAGGTGCTGATTTCACCGTATTTAAGACGCCTGGTAACATTCAGAACGTTCTGCCGAAACGGAGTCATATCGTCCAGAAGCACCGGAGTGTCAGCAAAATCAACACACTCGCCCTGAAAGTATCTCAGCAGCATTTGCGCGGTGAGTGAGGTCAAACCGGATGGGCCGAACTCCGGCGCTATCCTGTCATCTGGCACTTCGTACCTGCTCAGATCCGGAATTTCAACTTTTACCACCCCCAGATCGGTGGCATAAACCCTTCCAGAGCCGTATCTCGTCATAAAATACGAGCAGTACACTGTTACCTAACCTTTCTTCAGCTTTCTGCCCACCAGCGTTAAAGCATCAAGGGCTTCTTCAGAGCGTAACAGCTTCACTGTCAGCATGTATATGGCGGTTCCGCAGAGTATGGAACCACCGAGAACAGACCCTTTCAATATCTTATGTCCGCCCTGTGACCAGTCGATGAATGAGCAGAGGTACCAGACCGCCGCAGCCATCGGAATTGATGCTGCAGTCGATTTAAATGCGGTCTGCAGAATGCCCTTCCCTCCAAAAGAGCCGATTTTGCGCCTCAAGAACCAGAGCAGCATCAGCATGTTGCAGAAAGCTGAAAGCGTCGTTGCCAGAGCCAGGCCGCCATGCTTAAGCGGCCCCATCAACGCGAGGCTCAATATCAGATTGATGACAAAGGTGATAAATGCCGTTAGCACAGGGGTACGTGTATCCTTGAGCGCATAGAAGACCGGTGCCAGCACTCTGGTCAAGGCGACAAAAGAGAGACCTACGGAATAGTAGAGCAGCGCGGAGGCGGAGTTGACAGCGGTTCGATAATCGAAAGCGCCCCCCATGAATATCAGACTGAAAATCGGCGTTGAGCAGACCATCAGGCCCGCCATGGCTGGAATGGAAATAAAGAGCGTCAAGCGCACTCCGAATGAGATTGTTTCCTTCAATGCTGGAACATCACCTGCGGCCGCCTGCCTACTCATTGACGGCAGTACCGCCTGCGCGACTGATACCGTAAAGATTCCCTGAGGAAACTCGAACAGCCGTTGTGCATAATACAGATATGAAACGCTTCCCTGGGGCAGCAGCGACGCCAGAATGGCACTGACCATTATATTCAGGTAGTACACCCCTACCCCGAAAACTGAAGGCAGCATCAACAGGGCGATGGAACGTACTTCCGGAGAGCTGAAATTAAAATTCGGCTTGAGCGGAAACCCTTTTTTCCAGAGCACCGGTATCTGCAGGGTTAGCTGAATACAACCGCCGATCAGCACCCCGACCGCCAGGGCGGTAATGGGTGCCTCAAAGAAACCGCGCAGACAGAGGGCAGCGACAATCATGGAGATATTCAGGAATACGGTCGATATGGCAGGGGTAAAGAAGTGTCGCAGCGTATTAAGAATGCCCATACAGAGGGCGACCAGACTGATAAAGAATATGTAAGGAAACATCAGACGATTTAGCAGAACAGCTAATTCGAATTTCCCCGGTTCGGTTTTGAAACCGGGGAACATCAGGCTGACAATGAGGGGAGAGAGGATGATTCCGCCCAGGGTAACAAGGGCCATGATAATCGTAAGCAGGGTAAAGCAGGTATTGGCAAGCTCACGAGCCTTGTCATCTCCACGCTTGGAGAGCGTCGCTGAAAAAGTCGGAACAAAAGCGGAAGTCAGAGCCCCCTCGGCAAAAAAACGGCGCAACATGTTGGGAATCTGAAAAGCTGCAAAGAACGCATCGGTTGCCAGACCGGCACCAAAAAGACGCGACACCACCATATCCCGGACCATACCCATTATACGGGACAGCATCGTAGCGCTGCCAAGGATTCCGGCAGCCCGGGCTATATTCCGTTTTTCTGACATGGGCGGGCTATCTACCCTACGTGAGCAACGAAGAATTCACGAACTTTGGCTATATCGGCATCCATGACCTCGCATCTGGTTGGTTTTCCGTATAGTTCCCTGACTGAGTCGGGTACAGGCACCTGGAATCCAAGTGACCGCTCGACCGTTTCACTGAACTTTGCCGGGTGAGCAGTGGCAAGACAGATTCTGGCGGAGTCAGGCGGCAACAGCTCCAGGGCAGCCTTAACGCCGACTGCCGTATGGGGATCAAGGAGGTAACCGGTCTCTGCATAGAAATCCCGTATCTCCTGAAGAGTGGCGTCCTGATCAACAGAGGCGGAGCAGAAATCATTTCGAACCTGGGCCATTTCGTCTGCAGAGCACGAAACGCGACCATGCTCTTTCAACTCTGCGAACGCTTCTTTAACACGGTCGGGATTTTCGGCAAACAGATGGAACAGATAGCGCTCGAAATTGGAAGCGATCTGAATATCCATCGAAGGTGAAACTGTCGAAACGACTCCACTGAGAGAATAATCAGACTTATTGATGAAGCGGGTCAGAATATTGTTCTCATTAGTCGCCAACAGCAGCTTATCGACAGGGAGCCCCATCTTTTTTGCAACATAACCGGCAAAGATGTCGCCAAAGTTTCCGGTGGGCACCGAGAAATTAACCGGGGCAGCGGTTTCGTCAGTTACCCGCAGCCAGGCATAGAAATAATATACCACCTGTGCCAGCACGCGTGCCCAATTGATCGAATTGACTGCGCCGAGGGAATATTTCTCCTTGAATTCCAGATCCCCGAAGAGCTCCTTAACCATATCCTGACAATCATCAAAGGTACCACGCACAGCAATATTATGAACATTGGCATCGGTGACGGAGGTCATCTGCAACGCCTGAACCGCTGACGTCTTGCCATGCGGGTGCAGAATAAAAATAGAAATGCCCTTTTTACCGCGAACACCATGAATTGCGGCACTGCCGGTGTCACCAGAGGTAGCGCCGATGATGTTCAATCTTTGATTGCGTTCCGCGAGGATATATTCGAACAGGTTACCCAGAAACTGCAGGGCAACATCCTTGAAAGCAAGGGTTACACCGTGAAACAGTTCGAGAATATAGACACCGTCCCGTTTGACAACGGGTGTCACCTCAGGATGGGAAAAGGTGGCGTAAGAGCTCTTTATCAGGTTTTTAAGATCGACGGCAGGAATGTCATCTACAAAACGCGATATGACCTCAAAAGCCAGCTCCGGATAACTGAGCCCACGCCAGGATTCAAGCTGCTCTCTGGTGACAACCGGATAGGATTGCGGCAGCAGCAGCCCGCCATCAGAGGCAAGCCCCATCATAACTGCATCTTTAAACGGAATAGGATTGATGCCGCCACGGGTACTGATATAGCGCATGGTAAAAACCTTTCTTTTGTAAATTAAGTTGTGAACTATAGCAGATAGCAATTAAATATGAAAGGGGTGTCAACTGCCGGAAACGGCCGGCAGCACACTTTGCCGTAGTTCATCGGGGGCGAGCATAAAAAAGGCTCTGAACATGCAGTATTTATAAAACTCACGAAACAACAGCTGAAAACTACCACCATGGTTCCACCAGGACTCTTTCAGATTTACCGAGTCAACAGGATACGGAATAATGGTAATATTCCTTGGCAGAGAATTGCGAAACAGGATGGAAGCACGTTTGAGATGATAGCGAGAGGTGATCAGAAGCACTGAGTGAACCCCGCTGCGGACAATCAGATCACGCCCGAAGATTGAGTTTTCAAGGGTATTTCTGGAGGCTTTTTCAAGAATAACATTATCAGCCGAAGGATCACCCTGTTTTGGGCGATACAGGTCACTCTTTATGACAGACGGGTCAACTCCTACAAAAAAAAGATATTTAGCACGAGACTCACGAAAAAGATGTACCCCCTCCTCTACGCGCCCCTTTCCACCAGTCAAAACGACTATTGCATCCACCTTCTGCGTATTTTGACGATAGGAGAAGGTTTTGTAGGTAAAATCAATGAACAGGGCCGTGACGACTACGACTCCGATGATACATAATGTGAGTACTGCTTTGATAATATTCATGCCTTATCCTATATTTTTCTTGCAACAAGCATAGACAGTCTGCTATAAGATTTTTTTCAGCAATCAACGGAGGACAACAATATGTCAAGAAAATGTGAAATTTGCGGAAAAGGCCCAAGCTTCGGAAACAACGTCAGCCATGCGAACAACAAAACCCGTACTGTCTGGTATCCGAATCTTCAGAAAATCAAAGCTGTAAAAAACAACGGCAGCATCTCTACCGTAAAAGTTTGTACCCGTTGCATTCGCTCGGGATTCGTCACCAAGTCCCTTTAAACATCACCAGATCAGCTTAATAGTTAAGCCGCACCCCTCAGGGTTGCGGCTTTTTTTCGTCGCCACAACCTACAGAGCGGCTATAACCTCTATCTCAAGCATTGCAGAGCGTGGGAGTGATTTTACTGCAACAGTCGAGCGTGCCGGCTTATGCGCAGGGAAACGACGGCCGTACACTTCATTGACAGCAGTAAAGTCGGCCATATCAACTAGATAAATGGTTGTCTTGACGACATCATCAAAACCAACCCCTGCCGCAGAGAGTACAGCAGCGATATTGTTCATCACCTGCTCGGCCTGCGTGCTTATATCACCAGCCACCAACTCGCCGGAGAGCGGGTCTAGCGGGATCTGACCGGAACAGAACAGCATATTCCCGCATCTTACCGCCTGTGAATAGGGTCCGATCGCTGCCGGAGCTTTGTCAGTTGACAGAATTTCCAATTTCAATGTTTGATCCTTTCCACTTTAATGACACCCTTAATTTTCATAAGTGAATTCATAACCTTCTGAAGATGGGCCAGATCAGTAACATTGACCTCGAAGATATTTTCACCGCGCTGGTCAATTGTGCTCTGAATCTGGGCACTGGCAATATTTGCCTCACAATTTGTAATTGCCAGAGTTATTGTTGCAAGAATTCCTTTCACGTCATGGCACAGCACCCTGATTTTAACCGGCAGAACAGATGTCTTGACCCTACTCCACGCCACGTCAACACGCCGCTCAGGATCGCTTTCCTGGGCAAACTGGCAGTCAGAGGTATGCACCGTAACCCCCTTGCCACGCGTGATAAAACCGATGATTTCATCCCCAGGCACCGGGTTACAACATTTGCCAAAGCGCACCAACACGTCATCCAGCCCACCTATTTCAACCGCGCTGCTTGATTTACCCTTCAGCTTGTTGATAACAGACTCAAGCCTTGATTCTTTATGCTCGGCGCGCTCTTTCAGTTTTTCTTCGGGAAGAAGTTTAGCCACAATCTGGTTGCTGGATATTTTCCCGTAACCAACGGCAGCCAGCAGATCCTCGTCGGCAGCATAGCCAAATTCGGCTGCAATCTTCTTGAATTCACCGCTTTTTTGTATTTTTTGCAGATTAAGTGAATAGCGACGGAAGTCTTTTTCACAGATTTCACGCCCCAGCACGATGCTGCGTTTACGCTCTTCTATCTTGATCCACGCCCTGATTTTGTTACGGGCCCTGGAACTTTTAACGATCTTGAGCCAATCTTTGCTGGGGGTATGGTGCGGTGAGGTTATAACCTCGACAATATCGCCATTCTTCAGTTCGTACTTGAGAGGAACAAGCTTGCCGTTGACCTTTGCGCCAACACAGCGATGCCCGATATCGGTATGGACACTGTAGGCAAAATCGATCGGCGTAGAACCTTTAGGATACCCCTTTACATCGCCCTTGGGAGTAAAGACATAGACCTCTTCGGTGAACAGCTCAACCTTGACCGAGTCCATGAACTCTTTGGAATCCTGCAGATCCTGCTGCCATTCGAGTAACTGGCGAAGCCAGGCAAAGCGTTTGACATCCTTATCGTCATACCCCTTGCCCTCCTTGTACTTCCAATGCGCCGCAATTCCGGCATCGGCAACACTGTGCATCTCGTGCGTCCGGATCTGAACCTCCAGACGATCACCGTGCGGCCCGATAACGGTAGTATGAAGGGACTGGTACATATTCCCCTTCGGCATCGCTATATAGTCTTTAAATCGCCCCGGGATCGGCTTCCATGCGGAATGGATAACTCCCAGAACCTCATAACATTCACGAATGCTGTCAACTAGGATTCTGACGGCAATCAGGTCGTAAATTTCTTCAAACTCTACGTTACGTTTCTCCATCTTTCGATAGATTGAATAGAGGTGTTTGCTCCGGCCGGATATTTCACCGTGAATACCATAGAAAGCGAGCTTTTCAAATATGATAGACTTCGCTTCTTCAACAAAAGCTTCACGCTCCTGTTTTTTTTGCGATATTTTTTTCACAAGGTCAAAGTATATTTCCGGATGCAGATAGCGGAACGAAAGGTCTTCCAACTCCACTTTCACCCATGAAATCCCGAGGCGATTCGCAATTGGAGCATAAATATCCATCGTCTCACGGGCGATTCGTCGTTGCTTCACTTCGTCCTGAAACTCAAGGGTACGCATGTTATGAAGGCGATCGGCCAGCTTGACCAGAATAACGCGGATATCGATGGCCATTGCCAGCAACATTTTGCGAAAGTTCTCAGCCTGGCTCTCTTCCTTGGTCTTGAAGTTGATCTTGCTTATTTTGGTGACGCCCTCAACCAGAGCAGCCACTTCACTGCCGAACATCTTCGTCAGATCTTCCGATGTCGCCAGAGTGTCTTCGATCGTGTCGTGCAGGAACCCGGTAATGATACTCGGGACATCCAGCTTCAGATCAGCCAGAAGACCGGCAACCTCCATCGGATGAATGATATACGGTTCGCCTGACAGCCTCGTCTGGCCTTGATGCACCTTGGCACAGTATACATACGCTTTGCGGATCATATTATGATCAGCAGTCGGATTATAAGCTGAAACCTTATCGAGAATGTCGTTGAGCCGGATCATGCGCTATTCGTCGCCTGTTATTATGAAAGTGGGGATGTTGGTAGATTAGATAAAAAAAGGGTGAAGCCGGATATTATCCAGCTTCACCCGGGGTGGCAGGTTAAGCGCGCTGTTTTTTTGAAACTTCGAAGCCGATCTTGCCGGCAGCAATTTCACGGAGAGCGGTGACAACTTTACGGTTGTTTTTTGACTCAATCAGCGGTTGTGCCCCTTTATAGAGCTGCTTTACACGCTTTGAAGCCAGTATTACAAGCTGGAATCTGTTCTCAACTTTTTCCAGACAATCTTCAACGGTTACACGAGCCATAAAATTTACTCCTTCCTACAACTTTAGATGAACTAAAGTTGTACCCTAGTTTTTTTCAGATATCAAACAATTTTCCGACTTTTTCCATCATTCTGAAGGTTTTGCGCCGATGGGCAATGACGATTGCCGACAATTCCTGACAGGCAACGGCAAAATTATCGTTAAAGATTATGTAGTCATACCAGCGTGCCTCACGGATCTCGTCAGCCGCCCTGTCAATGCGGCGTTCAATGACATCCTGGGCATCAGACGAGCGATGTTCGAGACGACGACGAAGCTCTTCCATACTTGGTGGCATGATAAACACATATACCCCCCCATCAAACTGCTCCTTCAGCCTTAGAGCCCCCTGACAGTCGATATCCAGAACCAGGTCAATCCCGTTTTTGCGCCCCTCTTCAAGTGTACGCAACGCAGTGCCGTACTTGTTGCCATGAACTTCAGCCCACTCGGCAAAGGCGTCCTCCTCCACCATGCGCTCAAAGACTTCATTAGTGACAAAATGGTACGCTTCTCCCTCAACCTCACCTGCTCTCGGCGCCCGGGTAGTGTAACTGACGGACTCCTTCATATCAGGAAATGTTTTAAACAATTCCCGACAGAGAGACGTTTTGCCGGCACCGGACGGGGCCGAAAGAATAAGAATCAAGCCTTCACGTTTCATCAGATTTGCCTCTCGAAAATTGCTTTACCATGAAATTTGGATCTGCGCGATGTGCAGCACAGACTACTCCACATTTTGAACCTGTTCACGCATTTTTTCCATTTCGGCCTTGATTTGAATGACCAGATTGGTAATACCGGCGTCATTCGATTTCGATCCGATCGTATTAACCTCACGGTTCATCTCCTGCATCAGAAAGTCAAGCTTGCGACCAACCGGTTCGGAACTGCGGAGAGCCTCATCAAATTGATTAAAATGGCTTGAAAGCCGAACAAGCTCTTCTGTTATATCGCTGCGATCAGCCAACAGAGCAATTTCCTGCGCCAGCCGGCTTTCATCCATCTCGGGACCTTCAAGCAGCTGCTCCAGCCTTGTTTTCAATTTCTGGCGGTACTCCAACACCACCTGCGGTGTCCGCTCTCCCACCAGATTTGACCACTCGGCAATCTGCCTGCGCCTCGCCTGCAGGTCCTGGGCGAGCGCCTCGCCCTCCCGGGTCCGCATAACATCCAGCGCTTCAACGGCCATCTTTACGGCGGCCAGGAGCTGCGGCTGCAGCTCTGTTTCATCCACAGTAGCAGAAACCTCTTTCATCACGCCCTTTTGTGACATTATGTATGAAATCGGTGCATCCTGCGGCACATTGAACTCTTTTACCAGGCGGGTATAGGCTTCATAATAGCCGCGCGCCACAGCGATATCGAGTTGCGGTGCGTTATTGGCGGCAGCGGCTTCATCCCACTGTACAGAGATATCAATTTTGCCCCTTTTCAGGACTGAAGCGGCCAGCCGTTTCACCTCGTTTTCAAATGCGTAAAACGAACGCGGCAGCCGCACCGATATTTCGCCATAGCGATGGTTGACGGCACGAATTTCGACGAGAAAATTACCATTCGGAGCCGTTGCCTCACCTTTTCCATATCCTGTCATGCTTTTGAGCACTGAATTCTCCTTCGTTAATTTTACGTTCACATACCGTAATTCCTGCTTGTTTGTCCAGCCAATTCCGGTATAGTTCCGCGTATGCCGACACTTAGACTCATTACCAGCAGCTCTCAAAGACGCCTTATTGATGCGCTCGCTGACAACATCTCCTTCTCGCCACTGCCTCCTCTTGAAAAGGAGTGTATTGTCATACTCAGCCCCGGCATGGCCCGCTGGATATCTATGGAGCTTGCCACAAGCCTCGGGGTTTCTGCCGGCCTTGAGTTCAGCTTTCCCAATGATCTTCTCGACCGGAGCTTCCGGTCGGTTCTTCCAGAAATGCAGTCATCGTTGCCGTTTACTCACTCCTCGCTTACCTGGCGCATCGCTTCACAGCTACCAAGCCTGTCACACCTGAATGGCTTTGAACAGATTGCCTCCTATCTGGGTGACGGCCGTGACGACCGCCGTCTGCTGCAGATCTCCCGATCGGTGGCCGACTGTTTCGACCAATACACTATTTTCCGCCCGGAAACGGTTCTTGCCTGGGACGATGGTGATGGCAACGATTGGCAGGCCCAATTATGGCGTGCTATCAACTGTGACTGCCGGGGAAGTCACCGGGCGTCACTGTTGAAGGCACTGCACCGCCACGTATCCAGCGGCGCTCCGCCGGGCGGTTCATTGACATTGCCCCGCCGTGTCAGCCTGTTTGGAATATCGTACCTCCCCCCGTTTCACCTCGAAGCGCTGCGCCTGCTTTCGAGCTATTGTGACGTGACCTGCTATCTGCTTAATCCCTGCGGACAGTACTGGGGGACGATTATTTCCGAAAAAAGACGGTCACAGATAACAGTGCAGTCTGCACATGCCCCGGAAGCTGAAGAATACTACGAAACCGGCAATCCGCTCCTTTCGTCACTGGGTACATTAGGGCAGGAGTTCTTTGAAACACTTCTGGAATTTGGGTTCGAAGTCGAGGAACTGGACGGCGCACCGGGAAATACACTCCGGAACGGTGAACTAAAATCCTCCTCTATTCTATCCACCATCCAGAATGATATCCTCACCCTGTTCGATCGTCCAGCCTGCGGCACAAAATTTGTCACTCCGGCAGATGACCGCTCACTGCAGATCCACTCATGCCACGGGGAGCTTCGTGAGATGGAGATTCTATACGACAATCTGTTGGCAGCATTTGACGAACTGCCGGACCTGGAGCCGCGTCACATTGTCGTGATGATCCCGGACATCGAAAACTATGCACCCTATATCAGCTCCGTCTTCGGCAACAGATCATCAGGACGGCCACAGATCCCATACACAATTGCCGATCGCAGCATCCGCCGGGAAAGCCCTTTTGTCGATGCCTTTCTCAAGGTACTTAATACCGCTCCAAGCCGTTTTGCTCTCCATGAAATTCTGGACCTCCTGGAAACCGCTGCCGTCATGAGCCGTTTTGGCCTCAATGAAGACGAGCTTGTCGACATCAGAGCCTGGCTTACCGACTGCGGCGTGCGCTGGGGGCTTGATGCCGACCACCGTACCGATCTGGGCTTCCCGCGTTATACGGAATTCAGCTGGCAGGCTGGTCTGGACCGTCTGTTCCTCGGCTACGCCATGGCCCCGGACGAAAATTCAACATTCAACGACATACTCCCCTACCCGGCCTGTTCGGGACGCCGGGCAGAGACACTGGGTAAACTGACAGAGTTCATCACCGCTGTAAGGGAAAACAGCCTCCGCTTGAGCGCATCTCATACCCTGCCTGAGTGGGCTGATATTTTTACATATACCTGTGCCTGCATGCTGCAGGCTGATACAAACGATTCAGGTGGGCCGCTGGTTATTGACAAAGCTCTCAATGCACTCCGGGAGGCGGAGTCATTATATGGCTTCAAACAACCGATAGCGTTCGATGCCGTACGTGACCACCTTGCAGAAGCCGTGGCCAGGAGCGGTAGCGGCTACGGATTCATGGGAGGGGCAATTACGTTCTGCGCAATGCTGCCGATGCGAAGCATTCCAATGCGCGTGGTCTGGCTGGCCGGCATGAGTGACGGGCAGTTTCCGCGCACAGAGAGACCTCCCGGATTCAGCCTGATGAACGGCACCAGAAAGCGCGGAGACCGCTCTTTGCGCGATGAAGACCGCTACCTGTTCCTTGAAGCGCTTATGGCGGCAGAGGACAGTTTCTGCATCAGCTACAAAGGCCAAAGCGATCGCGATAACAGCACCCTGCCGCCATCTGTTCTGGTTGCCGAACTGCTTGACTATGCCGCAAAAGGGTTTGTGGGACCCGACGGCATATCGTCTGCATCGCTTATTACCAGGCACCGCCTCCAGGGTTTCAGTCCACTCTATTTTGATCGTCACGATCCCGCACACTTTTTCAGTTACGACCGCGAGAGTTGCCAGGCTGTCGAAGCAAGACGGCTGTCGGGCCTCTCGAACCGCCTGTTTATTGATGAACCACTGGCCGTAGATGCAGATAAGGTTATGCAGATAGACCTGCGACAATTAGCACGCTTTCTGGCAAACCCGGCTGCTGCCTTTCTCGAACAGCGCCTTCGTGTTACCCCGTTCAACCCTGCCGAGGAAGCGGACGACTCCGAACCGTTTTCGCTGGATGCCCTTTCGCGCTATACGCTTGCGCAGGAACTTGTCGGCCAGATACTGAAGGGAGAGCCGTACGACGAATGCCTTTCAGCAGCACGCTCACGCGGGGCTTTGCCGCCACTGTCAGCCGGCAAAGCCGTCTTTGACACCACCTGGGAGAAAAGCCGCCAGTTTGCCTCTGCGCTCGACCCGCAGCTCGGCTCACCTCTGGAGCCGCTTGCAGTTACGTTTGCCGCTGACGGAGTACAGCTCCATGCGCTTCTCGAAAACTGCCGGGAGGGTGTCCACACACGCTGGCGCTGTGCAAGTATGAAGGGAAAGGACCGACTGGCACTCTGGCTTGACCATCTGCTTCTTAACGTAGCCAAAGCGGACGGTTATCCACTCCACAGCATGATGATTGCAAATGATACGGCTCTGGAGCTACCGCCGCTTGAACATGCGGCGACAGTTCTGTCCAACCTGCTAGAGCTGTACCGTGAAGGGATGAAGCGTCCGCTCCGTTTTTTTCCGGAAACATCCTGGCATCTTCTGCAAGGAGGGCAACCGAAGGCGGAAACCAGCTGGCGTGGCGATCAGCGACTTGGTCTCCCCGGCGAATGCAACAATCAGGCGGTGGTACTATGTTTTGGCGGCGAAGAGCCGTGGGGAGAGGAACTTAGCGCGCTGGCAGAGCGGATATATGGGCCGCTTGTTGCGGCAACCGAACCAAAATGAGCACAAACAAAAGCCCCGCTTGCATTGGCAAGCGGGGCTTTTGTTTGGAGCAATTTATTTTTGTCTACAAACCGAGCTGTTTGAAGAAGTCGGTTCCCTTGTCATCAACCAGAATAAAGGCCGGGAAATTCTCTACTTCAATCTTCCAGACCGCTTCCATCCCGAGTTCAGGGAAGTCAATGCATTCAACTTTCTTGATGTTCTCTTCGGCCAATACTGCGGCCGGGCCGCCGATTGAACCCAGGTAGAAACCGCCGTATTTCTTGCAGGCATCGGTAACCTGCTGACTACGGTTACCCTTGGCGATCATGATCAACGAGCCGCCATTGGACTGGAGTTCATCAACGTATGAATCCATACGGCCGGCGGTAGTAGGACCGAAGGAGCCTGATGCCTTGCCTGCCGGAGTCTTGGCCGGGCCGGCGTAGTAGATCGGATGATTGAGCAGGTATTCGGGAAGCGGCTTGCCGCTGTCCATGATCTCCTTGAACTTGGCGTGGGCAATGTCACGTCCGACCACGATGGTGCCCGAAAGGAGCAGCGGAGTTGATACAGGATGCTTGGTCAGTTCGGCCAGAATCTCCTTCATCGGCTTGTTCAGGTCGATCTTGACGCCATGCTCATGCTTGCCGCGGTACTGCGCAGGGATCAGGCGACCCGGATTGCGGTCCATCTCCTCCACAAACAGGCCGTCCTTGGTAATCTTGGCCTTGATGTTACGGTCTGCCGAGCAGGAAACTGCCATACCGACCGGACAGGAGGCGCCATGACGCGGCAGACGGATTACCCGCACGTCGTGAGCGAAATATTTGCCACCGAACTGGGCTCCTATACCGAGCTTCTGCGCTGCTTCCAGCAGTCTGTTCTCCAACTCGACATCACGGAAGGCCTGCCCATGGGCATTGCCGGCAGTCGGCAGTCCGTCCAGTTCCTTGGCGGTAGCCAGCTTGACTGTCTTCATGCAGGAATCGGCAGAGGTGCCGCCGATAACAAAGGCGATGTGATATGGAGGACAGGCGGCAGTGCCGAGATATTTCATCTTCTCTACGAGGAACTTGAACAGTTTTTCCGGTGTCAAAAGCGCCTTCGTTTCCTGATACAGCATGGTCTTGTTGGCGGAACCGCCCCCTTTGGCCATGAAAACGAACTTGTAGTAATCACCATCGGTGGCCAGAATATCGATCTGGGCCGGGAGGTTGGTACCGGTATTGATCTCTTCGTACATATCGAGCGCTACGGTCTGCGAATAACGGAGGTTTTCTTCGGTATACGTTTTGTAGATACCCTTGGAAAGCCACTCCTCATCCTTGACGCCGGTCCAGACCTGCTGCCCTTTTTTGGCGGCAACGGTTGCGGTGCCGGTATCCTGACAGAGAGGCAGATCAAGATTGGCGGCGATCTCGGCGTTACGCAGGAAAGCCAAGGCAACACCCTTGTCGTTCATTGACGCTTCAGGATCACTCAGAATCTTTGCCACCTGCTCGTTGTGGGCAGGACGGAGCAGAAAGGAGACATCCTTCATGGCCTCATTGGCAAGTACGCTAAGTGCCTCAGGATTTACTTTAACTACATCTGTGTCGGCAAACTTCTCGACTGTTACATATTTTTCCGAACCTTCAATTTTACGGTATTTTGTTTCATCTTTCGCAAGCGGGAACGGATCCTGGTAAACAAACGGTTTGACAGACATCGGTACTCTCCTTTCAGATGGTGGATGGACAAATTAGTGGCTCGGACAATAGTGTATACAGTTATGAATGTAGTTTAGTAATGCAAACAGGATTATAAATCAAGGCATAATTTGGATCACTGTTACAGACAGCGCAGCAGTTTGACCCCGTCTTTGAAGAGAACTTGCATCTTATTCGGGACAATCACAGTTTTCACGAGCCCGATACCGAATGAAGGGTGAAGTATCAGACGTTTGACATTGAACCTGCCATTCATATCGTACGGTAGCGCTTTGTCATGATCGAACGTCGGCTGGAGCGATGCCCACTCTTCACGCTCGACTTCAACTGGGTCTCTCCTCGATGCGCGCGGAACGGCAGAGGTTGAACGGGGTTTGGCTGTGGAAGCTTTTTTGGGTGCCTTGGCCTCTTTTGCTGCTGGAGGAGCATGATAATTGTGCACGCCATTACAGGTATTACATTCGACCCGTACGACCTTTTCCTCAACCATTGCAACTATTCTGTGATTCAGCACTTCACGACACTTGGTACAACGGGCTTCAATGATGTCGCCTGCCGATAATTTTCTTGTAGTCATTGGTTCCCTGTCTTTTCAGCTGGTTATTTCGTCAAGTATAAACGATTGGTTGAAACGTATTTATAAACATTCTGAAAAAAAAACGCTCTACAGCATAACAGCTGGTGAGCGGTTTTACACTTATTAAACGGAGCAACGACCGGGATCAGACCTGTCGTTTATCTATTACTCTCTGAGCCTTCCCCTCATGACGCGGCAAACTATTAGGTTCTACAAGCTTTACGGTAACGCCAACACCGAGGACAGAGTCAATTTTTTTCCCGACCATATCGAGAAAGGCGCGCTGCTTTTTCATCTCGTCAAAGAAGATATTCTCCCTTACCTCGATACAGACTTCCAGCACATCCAAAGCACCTTTACGATCAACAACCAGCTGGTAATGAGGTTCACACCCTTCTATCGCAACCAGCACCTCCTCAATCTGAGAAGGAAAGACGTTAACACCCTTGATAATCAGCATATCATCCGATCGCCCCATGGTTTTTTTCATTCTGACCATGGTTCGCCCACATTCACAGACGGAATAATCGAGACTGGTGATGTCCCTTGTACGATAACGGATCATCGGCAGAGCTTCCTTGCTGATCGTCGTCAGCACCAGTTCACCGACACTGCCGTGTGGTAATACCTGACAGGTTTCCGGATCAATAATCTCGGCAATGAAGCAATCCTCGGCGATATGCATGCCGTTTTTGCACAGGCATTCCCCTGCGACACCAGGGCCTATTATTTCGGAGAGGCCGTAATTATCGGTAGCGCTGATCATCAGGCGCGATTCAATTTCGGCACGCATCGCTTCAGACCATGGCTCGCCTCCAAAGAGACCGACCTTGAGCGAGAGCGTTTGTGGATCTATCCCCTGCTTTTCTATCAGATCTGCAAGTGTAAGCGCATAACTCGGGGTGCAGACAAGTGCGGTGGACTTGTAATCCTGCATGATCATGATCTGCTTGTCGCTGTTCCCGCCGCTCATCGGGATAACAGCAGCTCCGACGGTCTCTGATCCGTAGTGGAGACCGAAGGCACCCGTAAACATACCATAACCGAACGCTATCTGCACTACATCATCGTGGGTGACTCCGGCAGCAGTCATGAAGCGGGCCACCAGGTTGGACCACATCTTAAGGTCGTTTTTAGTGTATCCGACAACGGTCGGCTTGCCGGTAGTGCCTGACGAGGAGTGGATCCGCACAACTTCCCGCAGCGGCACCGCAAACATTCCGTATGGGTAATTGAGGCGCAAATCCTCCTTGGTAGTAAAGGGAAGCTTCGAAAGATCGGACAATGACGCAACATCCTCAGGAACGATGCCGAGTTCATTAAACTTGGTACGATAACAGGGAACATTTTTGTAGGCGCGATTCAACGTTGCCTGAAGACGCTCCAACTGGAGCTGTTCAAGCTCTTCACGAGGCATACATTCGTGCTCGGCATCCCATATATTGTTTAACTGCATTTAAAAAACCTCGTGCTGATGTTGATGGTTACTCTGCGTGTACCAATGCTGCATCGATTAACTGCTTGACGGTCGCTGCCACTTCATCAAGCGAAAGTGACATGATTTCGCCGGTAGAGCGAACCTTCACCTCAACCTTCCCTTCAGCCAGTCCTTTGCTGCCGACAACGATCCGCAGCGGGATTCCTATCAGGTCGTTATCCTTGAACTTTACACCCGGGCGTTCATCGCGGTCGTCAAAAAGCACCTCAACGCCGAGCTTTTCGAGACAGAAATAAATCTCTTCGGCAGCGGCCATGACACCTGTGTCCTTGGTGTTAACGGCTACAACGGAACAGTGGAACGGAGCGATTGGAATCGGAAAGATGATGCCGTTTTCGTCATGGTTCTGCTCAATTGCAGCCGCAACGGTGCGACCGATGCCGATGCCGTAGCATCCCATGAAAATAATCTGCTCTCTGCCGTTGGCATCCAGATAGGTGGCGTTCAGCGCCTTGGAGTATTTTGTGCCGAGCTTGAATACATGCCCGACTTCGATCCCGCGCCACATCTCAAGCTTTCCGGATTCGCAGCGAGGACAGGCATCGCCGGCCTCAACGGTACGGATATCGACAAACCCTGAAACCTCGAAATCCCGGCCGCGATTGGCGTTGATATAGTGAAGGTCAACTTCATTGGCGCCCATGACAACATTGGTCATTCCCTGAACTACTCTGTCGGCAATGACCGGAATCTCCTGTTTAAGCCCGATCGGCCCAAGAAAACCGACAGGAGAACCGGTGCAGGCCAGAATCTGTTCTTCGCTCGCCATCAGGATTTCGTCCCAGCCCAGATAGTTCTTCAATTTGAGCTCGTTGAGCTCATGGTCGCCACGCAACAGCGCCATCGCCAGCTCACCGTTATCAGAGGCATAGACAAGCGTTTTTACGGTTTTATCTGCGGTAACGTTCAGGAACGCGGCAACGTCGGCAATCGTTTTCATCTCCGGCGTCGATACTTTTTGTAATACTTCAGCCGTTGCATCTGAAACTACTGAGTACAGAGGAGATTCTGCTTTTTCGATATTAGCGGCATAACGGCATGCATCGCACGAAACAATGGCATCCTCACCGGAATCGGCCAACACCATGAATTCATGTGAAGAGGAACCGCCGATGCTGCCGGTATCTGCTTCTACCGCCCTGAAATTGAGGCCGCAGCGCTCGAAAATGCGCATATAGGCGTTGTACATCTTTTCATAGGACAGATCAGCGGCGGCACTGTCCACGTCGAATGAATAGGCATCCTTCATGATGAACTCGCGGCCACGCATCAGGCCGAAACGGGGGCGTATCTCGTCGCGAAACTTGGTCTGTACCTGATAAAAATTAAGCGGCATCTGCCGATAGCTTTTAATCTCGCGGCGCACCATATCGGTAATAACCTCTTCATGGGTAGGCCCCATGCAGAATTCAGCATCTTTACGGTCTTTGAAACGCAACAGCTCTTTGCCGTAGAAAGCCCATCTACCTGACTCCTGCCACAGCTCGGCAGGCTGGACGCTCGGCATCAGCATCTCTATTGCGTCAGCCTTGTTCATCTCTTCGCGAACAATATTCTCGAACTTGCGGATCGAGCGGAGTCCGAGCGGCAGGTAGTTATAGATCCCTGAAGCAAGTTTGCGGATCATCCCGGCTCTCAGCATCAGCTGGTGTGAGATAACCTCGGCGTCAGACGGGGTTTCCTTGATGGTCGGTATAAAATAGCGTGAATACAACATTAAACATCCCCAGACTGGTACTTCCATACCATAATTAATTTATCAACAATGACTTCAACTATATAACTTTCAAAAGGCCGGTTAAAGCCCATCCAATTTGGATATTTCTTCCATCAGTGCGTCAGCCAGCATACTCTCCGGTACTTTGCGAATTATTTCGCCATGGCGGAACACGAGTCCCTCCCCTTTTCCGCCGGCGATACCGACATCAGCTTCACGCGCCTCTCCCGGGCCATTAACCGCACACCCCATAACAGCAACAGTAATCTGCCTGTCAACTCCCTGCAGACGCTTCTCTACATCTTCCGCCACCTTGATCAGGTCAATCTGACAGCGCCCACAGGTGGGACAGGATACAAAGTTAACCCCACGCTGGCGTAAACCAACCGCTTTAAGGATATCGTAACCGACCCGCACCTCATCTTTCGGCGCACCGGTAAGCGACACGCGCAACGTATCACCGATCCCGTCCGCCAGCAGAATGCCAAGCCCCACTGATGACTTGATGGTCCCTGAGAAAAGTGTGCCGGCCTCGGTGATGCCGATATGCAGGGGATAGTCGGACTGATCCGAAAAAAGGCGGTACGCTGCCACAGTCTTCATGACATCCGATGCTTTAAGAGAGACTTTTATCTCCCGGTAGTTCAAATCTTCAAGGATGCGAATATGACCCAACGCCGACTCAACCATCGCCTCTGGCGACGGATGTCCATACCGTTGCAGCAGCTCTTTTTCAAGCGAACCGGCATTAACACCGATCCGGATCGGAACCTTGCGCTCGGCCGCGGACGCGACAATCTCGGCGACCTTCCATTTTTCGCCGATATTGCCCGGATTGAGGCGGAGACCGTCGATGCCGCCTTCAAGAACCTGCAGCGCCAGCTTGTAGTCAAAATGGATATCGGCAACAACCGGGATCGGGCTCATCTGCTTGATCTGTGACAAGGCATGGGCAGCATCCAGATCAGGTACCGCACACCGGACTATTTCGCAACCGACTTCGGCGAGCTCATTAATCTGGGCAATTGTAGCGGATATATCACGAGTATCGGTACTGCACATCGACTGCACGGAGCAGGGAGCACCACCGCCGATTGCTATCGGACCGATATATATCTGCCTGGTTGGTTTTTTCATGGATAGGCATAGTGCCAAAGACGGGCGGGAAAGTCAAGAACGGCACTATCTAATCGGGTGATGCGGCGACCCGAAATTGATTAATCTACAGCTGTTGTGGTGATGTTTCAATTTTGCCGTACGCATACCAATACGCACCAGCGACAAAAATGACGCCACCGACAATATTGCCAAGAGTCACCGGCAGCAGGTTGGTGACAAAAAAGTTGTACCAGTTCAGTGCAGGATCAGGTGACGAGGTTGCGGAGGAGATGAACAGGCCGGTAGGGATGTAGTACATATTTGCAATTGAGTGTTCAAAACCGCTCGAAACAAAGGTCATGATCGGCACATAGCATGCGAGGAGCTTGCCTGGGATATCACGGGCGGCGGTAGCCATAAACACGGCAAGACAGACCAGCCAGTTACAAAGGATTCCCCGCACAAAAGCGGCCGAAAAGGAGAGCTTGCATTTGGCAGAGGCTATGCGAATGGCATTTCCTGCCACATCCCCCTGCTCCCAGAGATGCGTTTCAAAAAGCAGCCAGGCGAGAAACAACGCCCCGACAAAATTGCCGATCAGCACAACTACCCAGTTTTTTGCAAGACTGCGCCACGATATTTCACCATGAAGCGCCGCCCCCGCCAGCAGACTGTTTCCGGTAAATAGCTCGGCGCCGCAGACTACTACCAGCATCAAGCCAATCGAAAACAGGCTTCCGCCAAGAAAACGGGCAAGACCTAGGCCGACAAACCGAGCAGCATCCTGCGTGACAACCGTTGCCAACTGAGCGCCAAATGCGATGTAAAATCCGGCTAAAAGACTGAGGACAATAGTGCGCCCGATGTTTTGATCCAGAACACGGCGTCCGTTTTTGGCGATCGCATGGGCCGCCTCCCGAGGTGTCAAAAACATTTTGTGGTCAGAGCTCATATCAAAACCCACCGAAAACTACAGCATTATGTGGAATGAATAACAAAAAAGGGACCAGCTTAACGCTAATCCCTTGAATTTGTTTGGTGGAGGTTAACGGGATCGAACCGATGACCTCGTCGCTGCCAGCGACGCGCTCTCCCAGCTGAGCTAAACCCCCACGAAGTGAACCGTCTATTTAGCAAACAATTAATGACGTGTCAATATTTTTTTAACACTGTCTTTTGCAGCCTGTAGCTCTGCCTCGCCTTGACGCCAATTTACATACGGTGTAAGGTTTGAAAAATTCTCACTAACTATAAGTACGAACTGTCAGGAGACCTATAAATGCCGCAAACAGATCTGACCTGGAACACCACCCTGCTCTATCCTGCCCCTGACTCGCCGGAACTGGAAGCCGATCTCGGCTTGTTTGAACAACTTGCCGTAGATTTTCGCGATAAGTATTTTGAAAAGGTGACCACACTGGACAACAGCGCTCTCATTGCCTCTATCAGGGAATACGAGTCAATGCAGACACGCATGACAAAAGCTTTTTGCTATGCCCACCTACTGTTTGCCGATGACTCTGGAAACGAGACCTTCCGGGCCCTTTCCCAGCGCTGTTCCGAGCTTGGGAGCAGACTTTCCCAGCAACTCCTCTTTTTTGAACTGGAACTGATGGAGTTGAGCGACGCATGTTGTGAATCGTTACGCTTACTTCCCGATGCAGCCGGCTACCTCCATTTCCTCGAAGGAATCCGCAAGTTCCGCCCCCACACCCTTAAAGAAAATGAGGAACGATTGCTGACCCGCAAGGATTTGACCGGAGTGCGCGCCTTTACCAAGCTGTTTGACGAACTTTCAGCATCATTCAGTTATCAGATGGAACTGGATGGTGAACAGCGGGGGTTTACCGGCGAGGAACTGCTCTCACTGCTGCACCATACCTCAGCCGATGTCCGTTTCCGGGCGATGACACTTTTTCTGGAGCGACACGGCGAGCACGGCATCGTCTATAACTCGGTGTTCAACAACATGGCCCTCGACCACAGCCAGGAAATGGAGTTGCGCCAATACAGTACACCTATCCAGCCGACCAATATCGGCAATGAGATCCCGGACGAAGCGGTAGAGCACCTGATGTGCGTAACCGAAGCCAATTACGGTCTGGCTCAGGAGTATTTCCGCATCAAGGCCGGAATGCTTAAGATGGAAAGGCTGCGCAATTGCGATGTCTACGCCCCGGTTGGCGAAACAGAGCGGAGCTATGCCTTTGAAGAGGCAAAGAATCTGGTGGTAGATTCATACCGGGACTACGACCAGGAATTCGGCAACATTGTTGACGCCTTCTTTGCCGAGAGGCGCGTTGACGTACTGCCACGCACCGGAAAATCAGGAGGTGCCTTTGCCATGGGGATCTCGCCGGAGGCCCCCCCCTTCCTGCTGTTGAACTTCACCGGCACACTGCGCGACCTGGCCACGATTGCCCATGAAGCCGGCCACGGCCTGCATTTTGTAATCGCGCAGAAGCAGAGCATGTTTAATTATCATGCCCCGCTCCCGCTGGCCGAGACCGCATCTGTGTTCGGCGAGATGCTGCTGACCCGCAGACTGCTCGATAACGAAAAAGACCCGATCGTTCGCAAATCACTGCTCTGCGCAAAAATTGAGGACATCATCGCCACCACCTTCCGCCAGACCGTGTTGACGCGCTTCGAGCTGCGCCTGCACAATGAACGTATCGGTGGACTGCTCTCAAATGACCGCATTGCTGAAATCTGGCTGGAAGAAAACGGCAAACTGTATGGCGATTCGGTCGAGATGATTCCCGCCTATCGCTGGGGCTGGAGCTATATCAGCCATTTCATCCATAGCCGCTTTTACTGTTATTCATACACATTTGCCGAACTGCTGGTACTGGCACTCTTCCAGAAGTATCGCGAAGAGGGAGACTCGTTCAAGCCGGGCTACCGTGCCCTGCTGGAATCTGGCGGAGCACTGTCACCGGCTGATACCGCCCGACTGGCCGGCATTGACATCACCGATAGCGGTTTTTGGCAAAAGGGGTATGATGTCCTCGCAGGTTTAATTGAAGAGTTGAAGCTGATCGCCTGATTCAGGTTACCAGGCGGAACTGAGAGGACATGTACATGGCAGTTGTTGAAAGAGAACTCCTGGAAGCACTCAGCAGCTCGAGTATTCTGACATCGATGATTACTCCTGCTGTTCTGATATCAGCCTGTGGAACCCTGATATTTTCAACATCAGCCCGCTTGGGACGCATCTTTGACCGTGTAAATGTGATGAAGGGTGAAGTAGAAGCGATTATTACGGAGAAAATTTCGTACCCGGAAGAACGGATGAAGCATCTGCGCGGCCAGATTGAACTACAGAGACGCCGGGCGCAACTGATTCAGAAAGCGATGGTAGCACTCTACTCCGCAACCCTGCTCTTCGTCACTTCCAGCCTGGCCATTGCCGTCAATGTTGCCTACGGCAACAGCTATCAAGCCTGGATTCCAACGTTAATAGCCCTCTCAGGCGGGCTATTTCTTTTTGTAGCATCGGCACTGCTATTGTATGAAAGCCGCTTTAACCTCCGCTTTGTCTACCGCTCGATTGATTTTATCGAATTCCTTGAAAAAAAAGCGGAGGAGCAGAAAGTCGCTCCTCCTGATTTATAATCACCATTTCTAACCCTTCAGTCCGACCTCTTTCGCAAGCGCTCGCCAGGCCGGAAGACTCCGCTCGATCATCCCGATATCAAAACAATAAGCTATTCTGAAGAAACCGGGTGCGCCGAAACCGGCCCCCGGTACCAACAGGATGTGATGCTTCTGGGCCAGTTTGACAAACTCCACATCATCAGCCAGTGGAGATTCCGGGAAAAGGTAAAAGGCGCCATCCGGCTTGACGACCCTGAACCCCATGCCGCTTAATTCACTTACCAGCAGATCCCGCTTGGCCTGGTACTCGGCAATATCAACCGATTCATCCTGTAGCTTTGCAACAAGTCGCTGCATCAGCGCCGGAGCATTGACAAAACCGAGCACCCGGTTACTAAAGATCGCACCCTCAATAAACTGGCCGGCGGTCGCCATGCGGGGATTGGCCGCCAGGTAACCGATGCGTTCGCCCGGCAGAGCCAGGTCTTTACTGTGTGACGTGACGATCACTGAGCTTTCAACCAGCGGGAAGATATTCGGCACATACTGGCCGTCAAAAGCGATACGCGCGTACGGCTCGTCGGAGATGACATAGATCAGGTGGCCGGTTCGATTGTGGATCTCTTTCAGAACATCCCCAAGCTGTTTCAGACTTTCCGCCGGATAGATGACGCCGGTCGGGTTATTGGGGGAGCAGATGATTATGGCGCGGGTTTTGGTGTTGATAGCTTGTTTAATAGCTTCAATATCAAGCTGAAAGTTGTCGCGGTTAGTCCAGACTTCAACCGGCACACCACCATGGTTATCTATATAGAACTTGTACTCAACAAAGTAGGGAGCCAGAATGATGACCTCCTCCCCAGGGTTGAGAATTGTCTTGAGCACTACATTGAGAGCCCCACCGGCACCGCAGGTCATGATAATATTATCGGCCGGTACATCAAGAGCGGAATCTTTTGATATCTTTTTCGCTACGGCGCTCCTTGTTTCCAAATATCCAGCATTATTCATATAGCGGTGCATTCCAGTCAACGGCTTCTGTGCCAGTTCCAGCAGTTCACGGCTGAAGGACTCGGGCGGCTCCACATCCGGGTTGCCGAGCGTAAAGTCATAGATTTTATCAGCACCGAATTCCTGGCGCAGGCGTTCCCCCTCTTCAAACATCTTGCGGATCCAGGATGATTTTGATATCTGACTGGCGATCTTCATAGCAATAGCCATTACAACTTCCCTCCATTGGTTGTTTATCTGATAGAATACTCGTCAAAATACAGCAAAACACGGATAACTCAAATGGAAATTCCTCAATATCCTGAGTCAAGACCACTTGAAATTACTGACAAGCCACTGTTGGACCGGCTGTGTGCCGATATCCAGCCGCGCATTTCTGAGTTGACCTTCGCCGGTCTATACCTGTTCCGGAAGGCACACGAGTACCAGCTTTCCACCGCAGCTGATTCACTTATAGTACTGGGCAAAGGTTATGACGGCACAAGTTACTTCCTGCCGCCGCTTGGAGGAGATATCCGGAAAGCTCTGAATATCATGCTTGCAGACGGCTTAGCACTGTATGGAGCAGATGTTCAATTTATAGAAAAGTATCTAACTGAGAATAGCAATATACAGTTCACAGAACTGCGCGACTCATACGACTATCTTTATCTTCGTGAGGAGTTGGCAACATTGCCGGGAAGCCGCTTCCACAAGAAGAAAAACAGGATCAACTATTTTACCAGCCGCCATGACTACACCGTCACCATATTTTCCAAAGAGCATCTTGATGACTGCCTGAACGTTTTGAACAAATGGCAGGACGTATCCATGACCGGAGAAGGAAGTTCCCTTTTAATGGAGGTGGAAGCAGCTTCCGAGGCGCTGCAGTCCAGCGAAACCCTTGGCCTTGAGGGTGTAGTAGTTGTGGTGAACAGCGCCGTCACCGCCTTTGCACTTGGTGAGCGCCTCAACCGGGATACAGCTGTATGTCATTTCGAGAAAGCGGATCCGTTCATGGAAGGTTTAAATCAATTGGTGAACCGTGAGTTTGCAAGACTGCTGTTTCGGGATTGCAAATACGTGAACCGTGAGCAAGATCTGGGTAACATGGGACTTCGCAGCGCCAAGCTATCCTACCGTCCTGTGGAGCTTGTAAAGAAATATCTATGCCACATACCGCAATTATAAAGATTATGTTGCACTTTACAGAAATCCATAGTACAAGATTCGTTCTTTTAAAGACGGCATTTTTGCCGAAATCTCCTTGTTCCGGCTAGGACCGGGGCTCGAATCCGTGAGGAGGATTACAACATGAGGAAGTACGAAACAATTTTCATCCTCCAGCCTGAACTTAGTGAAGACGACATTAAGTCTGTCACTACAAAGGCACAGGACGTCATCACGACGTACAAAGGCGACTGCCTAAGAATGGATGACTGGGGTATCAGGAAACTGGCCTATCCCATCAAAAAGTCTGCAAGAGGCCGTTATTACTATCTCCGCTTCGATGGAGACAGTGCCCTGATCGCAGAACTCGAGCGTCGTTTGAGACTTGACGAGAAGGTACTTCGTTACCAGAGCGTGAACATCACCGACCTGCCAGAGCGCATTGTACCTGAGAAGAAAGTCGATGTACCGGAAGCAGCAACTGAAGAGACTGTGGAAGAAACGCCAGCCGCTGAAGTAGCAGCCGAATAATTTCCTGGAGGAGATATACTCATGAGTGACGAAAGACCAGCTACAACTACAACTTCAACTTATCAGCGTCCAGCCAGTGCCGGCCAGCGTCCAGCAGGCGGACCGGGCCAGCGCCCAACAGGCGGCCCAGGCGGACAGGGTGGACCACGCAAGAGACGTCCTTTCCAGCGCCGTAAAGTTTGCCGTTTTTGCGCTGAGAAAAACCTGACTATCGACTACAAAGAGCCACGTACACTCCGTTTCTTTATTACGGAGCGCGGCAAGATTGTCCCACGCAGAATCTCCGGAAACTGTGCGGCACATCAGCGCCATATCACTGAAGCAATCAAGCGGGCGAGAAACATTGCTCTTCTGCCTATTGCAGCCAATCACGCAGTCAGCTGATATTAACTGAATGAAGTTGAGATCACCAACCGACCACAACCTGCCAATACGTATAAAATCGTCTTTGCTTGGTGTGGTCGGTTCATTTGTTTTATTTGCGGCATATCTGGCAATACCGCCTCTTGGAATTTTTTCCGGGATACTGGCACCATTTCCAGCCGCGTATAACCGTTTGATTCATGGCCGGATACCGGCACTTATTGTCACGCTCGGTACAGCTACCGCTATAACAGCCCTGTTCGGGATTTTCGCCGGATGCCTGTATTTAGGCATGTGTGGAATGATCGGCTTGTTGATGCCGGAACTTCTGCTGCGCGGTATCAGTGGCAGCAGGGCGATTCTCTGGACGACTGCAGCTAACCTGCTGATTTTTTCTGTTGGATTCATCGCCTACGGCGCTGTTTCCGGAGTCAATCTACAGCAGTTAATTTCTGTGGAGATTTCAGGCAGCCTGAAACAGGCGGCCGCCATGTATGAAAAAGGCGGGGTAACTGGAGAAGAACTAGAGCTTATCAAAAGTTCGATGAACACGGCAGCTGATATGCTCCAGCGTCTCTACCCGGCCATCGCAACGTCAATGCTGGCCGTTATTGCAGCCTGTAATCTTGTCCTGTTAAAAAAAACTACTGCCAAATCGGCTGTGAATGTTGCAATTGGCGATTTCAGTAGCTTCAGGAATCCAGACCTGCTCGTGTGGGTTCTGATTGGTGCTGGTCTTTTTCTGTTGCTGCCGGTCTCGGCGGCAACAACTCCGGCACTTAATATTTTACTGCTTATCATCATGCTCTATTTTTTTCAGGGTATGGCAGTCATAACGGCGTTGATTACAAAACATTCTATTCCAGTTTTTGTGCGGGTGATTTTGTACGCAATACTGATCATCCAGCCGTACCTGCTGGCACTTGTCGCCAGCATTGGATTATTTGATCTCTGGGTTGATTTCAGGACCCCAAAAACACAGGAAAACCTGTAAATACTTGACAGGCTCGAAAGGAGAGTAAGATGAAAGTTATTCTGAATGAAAACATTGAAACATTGGGTCACATTGGTGATATTGTAAAGGTAGCACCAGGCTATGCTCGTAACTACCTGCTCCCTAAAAAGCTGGCGGTTCTTGCCACAGAAGGCAACGCCAAGGCGCTTGAACATACAAAACGTCAAATGGCTTACAAGAAGAACAAAGCTCTTGATACCGCAAAAAGCCTCGTAGCAAAACTTGAGGCATTGTCGATTGTTCTTTCACACAAAGCCGGCGAAGAGGGCAAACTGTTCGGTGCAGTCACCAACATGGAAATAGCTGCCTTCCTGAAAGCCAATGGCTTTGATATTGACCGCAAGAGCATCGTTCTTGCCGACGCCATCAAGCACATCGGTGAGTTTTCTGTAGTTGTGAAGATTCATCCTGAAGTAACTGCTACATTAAAGGTTACTGTCGCTGCTGCATAACCGGTAAGTAATCACCCGAAAGAGCCCGCATTTAACTTATGCGGGCTCTTTTTTTATCTTTTACACACAGTTTATTGTGTGCGGAAGAATTCACCCCTGCGTGCTGCCATTATACTGTTTACCTCGCTTGCCAGCTTGTGGTTATACCTAGATATGGTATGCTACAGGCATGCCTGCATCTGCCATAACTCCGCATATCCTGGAATCGCTCAGAAATCCGTCGGCATACCCGGTTCAGACCCGAACGGTCGAATTGATTCAAACGCATGTTTCCTGGCTCTTCCTAACAGAGTCCCATGTTTTCAAACTAAAAAAACCGGTAAACTTCGGTTTTCTTGATTTTTCAACACTGGATCTCCGCCGCTTCTACTGCCACGAGGAGATTCGTCTCAATAAGCGTCTCTGCCCGGATATTTATGAACAGGTTATTGAACTTCATGAATCCGACTCAGGCGCATCTTTTGTCGGGAATGGTAATGTGCTTGATTATGCTGTTATGATGAAGCGCCTTCCAGCCGACAGAATGCTGGACAAACTCGTTGACAGCGGAATGATTTCGCGCGATGAAATACTGATTGTGGCGCACGCAATATCTGCTTTCCATGCTAATGCCGCATCTTCACCATATGTTTCAGAGTTCGGCTCGCTAACGCAGATACGATCCAACTGGCGCGAGAACTTTGAACAGTCTCTGCCATTTCAGGTGTCAACTCTGCCACCTACAGTCTATGAAACCATCAATAGCTATGTTGATGGTTTCATAGACTGTCATAGCACTATTTTTAATGAGCGCATTGAGAATGGCGATATCCGTGAGTGCAACGGCGATATACACCTCGGAAATATCTGCCTGTTTAACAATACCGCTTATATCTTCGACTGTATTGAGTTCAATGAGCGCTTTCGCTACTCCGACACGGCGGCAGATATCGCATTTTTTCTTATGGACCTTGATTTCCACCGTCGTCCAGATCTGGCTGATGCGGCGCTTTCAACCTATATTACGGCATCGGGTGATGGCGGTCTTGCGCAGCTGGTCACCTTCTACAAGGTGTATCGCGCCTTCGTGCGCGGCAAAGTTGAATCACTGCTACTCCAGGACACCGGCATTGATCCGGAGGAGCGGGCTGTCGCGGAAAAGCGCGCCATCAGCTACTTCCGCCTGGCGCAAGGATACTGCTTGAGAGACCGTCTCCCCCCTACCCTGTTTATCACCTGTGGAACGATGGGATGCGGCAAGAGTACCCTGGCCAACCAGCTTACGTTTGAACTCGGATTTTCGACTTACAACTCAGATACTGTACGTAAACAGCTGGCAGGTTTGCAGGCTGATGTTGCGGTCCAGACTTCATTTGGAGTTGGGCTTTACTCGAAAGAAATGAGCCAAAGGTCCTACCTTCAACTGGAACATCTGGCTGAAGTTGAACTTGCCTCGGGCCATTCTGTGTTAATTGACGCAAGCTTTGGAACAGCTACTGGTCGAGCCAGGTTTTCCAAGCTGGCAGCCTCCAGTCACGCACGTTTTGTGATTTTATTCGTTCAGTGTGATCCAGATGAGCAGCGGAGAAGGCTATATGAGCGTACTCGCCTGGGAACCTCTATTTCTGATGGAAGGGCTGAACTGCTGGACGAGCAGGAAAGTGTTTTTGAGGTCCCCGATGACACGGAAGGGGATATTATTACAGTTTTAACAAGCATGTCTCCAGAAGAGGCCGTAAACTCTATTTACAAGAGGCTGCTCCGATCATGAAGCGACTTTTCAAACTAATTGCCCACCGCATGCAACTACGGGAATCATGGTTAATTTTCTTTATTCTCGGCATCATAATGATGACTTTTCCGTTTTTGCATATTTTTAACAAACCGGTACTGCTATTCGGTCTGCCGTTGCTTTTTTTATATTTTACCTTCGGGTGGATAATTTCTATTATTGTCATCTACCTTTTCATGCTTGCCAATCGTTATGACAGTAACTCTCCCGATGAAAAGAACAAATTATGAACAGTGTTGTCTCTTCAGTGGCGGCCATATCCGTTATCTATATCGTACTGATATTTCTGATCGCATGGTACGCACACCATCGCAAAGAAACCGGTCGGAGCATCATCAGCAACCCCATCATCTATTCCCTTTCGCTGGGCGTATACTGCACATCATGGACATACTTCGGCAGCGTTGGAAAGGCGGCCACGACCGGGATTGATTTCCTGCTGATTTACCTTGGCCCATCCTTAACAGCATTCTCCTGGCTGTTTCTCCTGCGGCGTATCGTCAAGATAAGCAAAGAGCACAACATAACTTCGATAGCTGATTTCCTCAGTCAACGCTACGGCAAGTCTCCATGGCTTGGTGCACTGGTCACGGTCATAGCTTTCCTCGGCATCATGCCCTATATCGCGCTGCAGTTAAAAGCGGTATCAACCAGTTTCTTTTTACTCAGCGGTGTCCCAAAAGACCCCATTGCTTTAGGTTCCACAACAACCATTCCGATTGCTCTGCTTCTGGCTTTGATTCTGGCTCTTTTCAGTATTATTTTCGGAGCACGAAGGCTTGTATCATCAGAGCGGCATGAAGGTCTGATTGCTGCTGTAGCTTTTGAATCAATAGTCAAGCTGGTTGCCCTTCTAGTGGTCGGATTATTTGTCACCTACGGCCTCTTTGATGGCTTTACTGATATATTCGATCGTTTCATGGCAACCAACCCCGAAAAGTTTTCGCAGCTGTTCACCTTCAACACTTCAAAGAGTGATCCCAATTACATATCCACCTTTACGCTTCTGTTCCTGTCAATGGGCGCAATCATGCTCCTGCCGCGACAGTTCCACGTTATGGTCATTGAAAATTCCGACGAACGCCACATATCTACCGCGATGTGGCTCTTCCCTGCCTATCTGTTCCTGATCAATCTTTTCGTCAT
>Ga0123338_10000650_pt1 | contig 35015 bp, 35 predicted proteins | sample grotaG_FD_89793 | JGI IMG/M metagenome (GOLD analysis project Ga0123338, IMG submission 89793) | Glacier valley bacterial and archeal communities from Borup Fiord, Nunavut, Canada, to study Microbial Dark Matter (Phase II) -... | ecosystem: Environmental > Aquatic > Freshwater > Ice > Glacier ...
AGGCGCGCCGGGCGACGTTGCGTACGACGAGGTCTTTGCGCTCGGCGTCCGACAGTGCCTTGCCGATGATCGTGTGGACGTATCGAACCGTGCGCATCGACAACGGCTTGGCGATGAGTTGCGAATACAGCTTGTCGAGGTCGATCGCAGTGACCGCCTGGAGGTCGTACCCGCCGAGCGTCGGGAGGACGTTGCGCTTGATGTTCTGTCGGTAGGAATCGATCGTCGACGGACGTCGCCCGCTCGCCGCCAGGCCGTCGACCCAATCGAGGAGATAGGTCCCGAATCGCATCTTGACCGGCCTGACGTAGGTCCCCCGTTGCAGGTCGTTCTGCACTGTCGTCAACGCCGACTGCGCTTCCTTCTTCGTTGCGAAACCGCGCCGCTTCAGCTGCTTGCGTTTGCCATCGGCTCCGACCGTATCGATGACGAAGAACCACTTGCCCGAGTCATCTCGCTTGATGCTGCCTTGAGTACTCATTCCATCAGTCCCTCCTCAGCAAGCTTCATCCCTTTTCCGTGACATGTCCACTGCCCGGGCCGAAACTTGTTGGTCGGCGGCGCCGCCTTCTGCCCAGGCGCGATTCATGCAGCTGCAGCGGCAGGCGCGGTGCGGCCGCCGTAGCCTTGGTCTACGCCTACGGGAGGAGAACGAGGCCAGGAACGCCGGCAAGATGCCATCGGCCGTCACGAGGGCGGTGGTGATGTGCACGGCGCTGGCTGCGATCCACAGGTCGTTGCTGTGGATGCGATCGGCGAGTGCGTGTCCCGTTCGTCGGCACGCGGCGCGTGGCTCGGCCATCGTCGAGAGCAGAGCGTCGGTCACGGGTACCACCGTTGTCGTAGCGATCGCTACTTCGATCTGCTCGCGTCGTGGGCTGCCCCAGTCGGCCACGATTGCTCCGTAGCGGAGTTCGGCCACCGTCGCGACGGAGAGGAAGAGCTGGTTACCGGCCAGCGCGTTTACGTGGCGATCGAACATCTGCCGACGGCGCCGACTCAGGGACGCGCTGAACACCCCGGTGTCGACAACCAGTCTCATGACCCGATGGCTGAGGCGAACGCGTCGTCTTCGTCGTCGGTGAGGTCGTCGATCAGCAACGTATCGACGGACCCGAGTACGGGTGTGGACGAGAGCTCTGCAGGCGTCAGGTCGCGGGCCAACAACGTCATGCCATGTTCGCTGTGGAAACCGTCGGCGGCTGCGTCACTCACGCAGTCACTGTACAACGAACGGGATCACCGGTGACGTCCCGCCGGGAGCGCCGCGCCGCTGGTCGAGGCTCAGACCCGACGAATTGTCTATCCCTCGCGATGTGAACTTCGTCATAACCGCGAGTCGGTTTCGTGTCGGCTCGTGACGTCCTGTTTCAGGCCGTGTTGCTCCGTGTCGGGGTGTCCGAAGCCGGCAAATTGAGGGCCCTTGTGAGTTGAAAGACATCGGTGTAGTCAGAGGCGTATGCGTTCTTTCGTGCCCTCCGTCGACGCTGCGGAGCTCAGTTCCCAGCCAAGACTGGAACCGCGTCGAAGTGTGCTTTCAGCATGCGCTGGCTCGAGAATCATCATGCCATCGTCCTCCCTACGCGGCCCTCACGGTCGCACCCCTGCGTATCGCGACGGTCGACTCGACCGAACCCCTCGGCACCACCCTGCCGGCGAAGTCCGGGACTGAGGACGTCACCATGAGCACCCGGATACAGGAACAGTGCGTTTATAGATTTGACAGACAGGTGCCCGTTTCCAGGTGTGTGTGGTCGTGATCCGCGTGACGACGCTGTACGCCGGGTCCGCCGGTGCGACGGCTGCGTACTACACGAAGTACCTGACCCAAGCCGACGGCGAAGAACCAGGTGTGTGGGTCGGTCATCAGGCGGAGAGATTCGGGATCGAAGGGTCGGTGGTGTCGACGGAGGCGTTGGAGTTGTTGTTGTCGGGCCGTGACCCAACATCAGGGACAACACTGGGTCTCGCGTTGAAGGACCGCACCCTCGCCAACGGAAAGGTCATCCGTGCCGTTGCGGGCTTTGACGCGACGGTGTCTGCACCGAAGTCGTTGTCGGTGTCGTGGGCGCTCACCGGCGACCCCCGCCTCCTCGAAGCGCACGATGTCGCCGTCCGCAGTGTTGTCGAGACGTTGGAGCGTTTCGGGGCGACGACGTGGATCCGGTCGAATGGTGGACGGTTGCATCCGGAAACGGGCGGGTTGACGATCGGCGCGTTTCGTCAGACGACGTCACGTCTCGATGACCCGCAACTACACACCCACCTGGTGATCTCGTCGAAGGTGCAAACGGCGGATGGGAGTTGGTTGGCGCTCGACGCCCGACTGTTGAAGAAGCATCAACGCGCCCTCGGCGGCCTCTACCAATCGGTCCTTCGCGCCGAGCTGACGGAACGCTTCGGTGTCGGCTTCGGCGAGATCGTCAAGGGTCAGGCGGAGATCACCGGTGTGCCCCCGGTGTTGCTGGCACGGTTCTCGAAACGGGCCGCGGAGATCGATGTGGCGATGACGGCGAAGGTCGCCGAGTTCATCGACCGTGAAGGTCGGGACCCGAACCGTTTCGAGCGTGCCGCCCTCGGCCGCGAAGCCGCGCTCGATACCCGCACCCACAAGACCGGCCATGACGCCGAACATCTGCGGGAGCGGTGGCTGGACGAGGCCGCCGGCGTCGGCGTGAGACCCGAGACATTGGTCCAGTCGATCGTCGATACCGGTCGTGACCGCCAGCCGGGTGTGCGGGTAGCTGTCGGTGAGGTGATCGATGTCGTGTCGGAGCGGCAATCGGCGTGGCATCGGATGGACATCCTGCGCACGCTCTGCGATCTGCAGCGGCCGTTGGAGGGTGTGGCGGGGGAGCGGTGGGCGCAATTCCTGTACACGGCAGTCGATCGGATTCTCGAGCAGTGTGTCGATCTCGACCCGACACATCCGGAGGATGCGGTGACGCGGGTGGCGGATGGCCGGTCGGTCTGGATCGAGCCGGTCGCCGCGCATGTCACCAGCCAAGCCGTCCTCGTGCAGGAGGAGCACGTGTTGTCGTGGGCGATCGACCAGCAACTCGACGACCCCACACCCTCTACCACCGTGGTGCGGAAGGGTCTCGATGTGTTGCAGGGTGACGCTGCCGCAGCGGTCGCTGGTGATGATCGTCTGGTGATGATCGTCGGACCTGCAGGGACGGGGAAGACGACGATGTTGCGTGCCGCTGTCACCGATCTCCACACTGTCCACCGTCCCGTGTTTGGAGTCGCTCCGACCGCCAAAGCCGCCCAAGTCTTGGAGAACGAGACGGGGATGGTCGCCGATACCGTCGCCAAACTCTTGTACGAATAGTCACAGCCCGACCGGGCACCCGGCTATCCGTGGGACATCGGCGCCGGCACCACCCTCATCGTCGACGAATCCGGAATGTTGGGCACGCATGACCTGTACACGCTGACACGCATCGCCGACGCACACGACTGGCGTCTCGTCCTCGTCGGTGACCCTCGACAGTTGCAGGGTGTCGCTCGGGGCGGGCTGTTCAACGAGCTGTGCATCACCGGCCGGGCAGTGGCGTTGGAGACTGTGCACCGCTTTACGCACGACTGGGAAGCCGCGGCTTCCCTGCAGATCCGCAGCGGTGACCCCAGGGGTCTTGACGCCTACGAAGCTCACGGACGGATCATCGCTGGCACCCTCGCTGAGCATCTCGAGCGCACCGCCGACACCTGGATCCGCAACCACGCTGCCGGCAAAACGGTGGCGGTGACAACGACAACAAACGCGCACGTCGAAGCAATCAACGCACTGATCCAACAACACCGTCTCCAGCGTGGCGACCTCGACCCGGGAACGTGTGCGGAGATCGCCGACGGCGCTGTGGCCTACGAGGGTGATGTGGTGGCGACACGGCGCAACAATCGCCAACTGAACACAACAGCTGGCGACACCATTCGTAACAGGGACGTGTGGACCGTCACCCACACCGACACTGCCACCGGTGATGTGACCGTGGCCCGCATCGATGGACACGGCACCGTCATCCTCCCGGCCGACTACGTGCGCGATCACGTCCGCCTCGCCTACGCCGCCACCGAACCCGGCAACCAATCCGGCACCGAAACCATCAGCATCACCCTCGCCACGTCAGCCACCACCGGTCGAGGGTTCTATGTGTCGATCTCGCGTGGACGGGAGGAGAACCAGATTCTCGTCGTCACCAAGGCTCACGACATCCGGGAAGCCAGGGATGTTCTCGAGACAATCCTCGTCAGTGACCGGGCCGACATCCCCGCTACCACCGTCCGCCGCCAACTCGCCGAGCAAGACCACCAACCACCCAACCCGGCGCCGGCGCCGGCGCCGGTCGTGCAAGCGAGGTGTCAGATCCCTGACTGGTGGGCGCAGCTACGACGAAACGCTGTCGACGAGTACTGGCAACTCGAACCACAATTCCGCGCCCACCAGCAGCGCCAAGCCGAGCGCCAGCACGCCATTGGCACGGCCGAGCAACGCCACGACAAAGCAGAAGACGCATGTCGGCCGTACGACGCGAAGCTCACCGTGGCAAAGAATGCGGCGGCCCGCGCGGACGCCGCGGAACGGTCAGCGAAACTGCACCTCGCCGACGCCGGTTGGCGCACGCGCAAACATGCACGAGCCGATCTGTCGGTGGCGACCGGGACCGCCGTCGAAGCGAAGGCACACCTGGCCGCGGTGACCGCTGAACGGGAACCGTTCCAGCAAGCAAGCTCAGCGGCGTACCGGGAGCTACGACGATTGAAGGACGACGTCGCCGAGCGAATCCTTGACGGGTGGACCGCTATCCCCGAACGATTCGCCAACGCCCAACAGCGCATCGAAGCCCTCGACGCCTGGAAAGACTGGGCAGCCGGCAAACCGATCACCGTCGAGCAAACCCTCGACCTCATCGACGCCCTGCAACCCGCCGCCAAGGACGTCAACCGGGAGTTCCATCAATCGCTCGCCAACGTCGTCGAATCATGGGCCGACGCCCGTGGCATCCACCGCGAACAACCCACGATCGAGATCGAATCGCACAGCTTCGGCATCGAACTCTGAGCCTGAACCGGCTCACATCGTGAGCCAGTTCAGGCCACCAGGGAGCTTCGATCGGACGTTACGCGAGTGCCCGGTACCGGCACTTCCGTCCGAGGGGCGCCGGGTTCGAAGGGTAGCGATCTCGGCTGACGCGTCGCCCATCTGGCGGTTCTATCGGGGTCGGTACACGTCGGATCGGTGCTCGATCCGAAGGACCGTCACGGTCCTCGCTTGGTCGTCCATCTCGTAGACGACGCGATAGGCGCCTCGTCTCGCGGACCAGAGTCCCGCCAGCTCGCGCTGCAGCGGGTGACCGACCCTGGGAGGGTTCTCGCACAATGGCCCGACCATGAATTCCACGACTGCAGCAGCGACGCGGTCGGGTAATCGAGCGAGTTGTCGCTCTGCCGACGCTGCAACACGCAATGTCCAGAGGGGCTCGATCACTGCCGGAGATACTTGGCGCGGATCTCGTCGGCCGACACGGTGTTGCCCGCCACCACCTCCCTGCGGGCCTGTTCGATCTCTGACATCGCCGTTGGGTCGGAGAGCAACTCGAGGGTGTCTTCCAATGAAGCGAGGTCGTCGGAACTCATCAGCACGGCGGCCCGCCGACCGTTGCGGGTGACGGTGATGCGGTCGTGTTGTCGCTCGACGCGATCGACCATTTCAGAGAACTTGGCTTTGACTTCGGCGAGGGGCAACACGTCAGACATGACCAGAATTATAGTCACATTGTTGGCGAGGTCAAGCGCTCGTAGCGGTTCTCCCGCGTGTCACCGACGCAGGATTCACTTTCCTTCGGCATTGCCCTGGGAGGGACCGCCACGAAGCACCCCCGCCGCCATCAGAGCGACGCAGACAATCAACAGGACGGTGATGACGCGACCCAGTGCACAACCGCTGCGAACGCCACTCGCTTGATATGGGATACCCGTAAGATCCGACTGAGACGACGGCCGAAGTTGTCCGGTACCGCCGGGACTACATCACGATGTGGGTGGTGCTGGGTTCACAATGGTGGGAGACTTCGCTGCAGGAATGGATGTCTGGGCGCGTGTGCGTGAGACCTTCGTGAAGCAGCACGGCGGCTCGGTGGGGTCGTCTATTCAAGTATCGGGGGGCCGTGGCAGAGTCTCCGACATGCGGCTGCCGTCCTCGCGGCGTCAGGCGCCTCGGCTCCGTAGCATCCTCGTCGCTCTGCTGGTGATCGTCGTGTCATGGTGGTGGCGATGATGTGAACGCACCGTGTGGGCCGAGTTCGTAAATGGTGGCGCCGGGCATGCGCATCAGGAGTGGGGAGTGCGTGACGATCACGTATTGCGAGCCGTCGGTGAGGCCGTCATGGATCACGCGCAGTAGACGCAGTTGGCCTTGGAATGACAGGGCAGATTCGGGTTCGTCCATCACCTAGAAGCCTTGTCGAGCGAAGCGGCTTTCGATCAGGCTGAGGAAGGACTCGCCGTGGGAGCTGGCGTGCAGATCGGGGAAGATCTCGGCGATGTCGGTGTCACGGGTGATGTGGGTGGCCATCCCGTGGAAGGTTTCGGCGCGCAGGGCCCAGCGGAAGTACAGCGTTCGTCTGGATGGGCCTCACCTGATCGAGTTGCCATCCCCCGGAGGCAGCGACCGAAATGTCGTTGGGACCCAACGGTGTACTCGCATTGGTACAACGCGAAATCCCGTTGTGGTCACCTGCCTCAGCAGCGACGAGAAATGCCTTTGCCACCGCCAGCGCGTCATTGACCTGCAGCGCACTCGTTCGTTGGCGTCAACGATGACGACGTTCCGATGGCGACGGAAGTAGACATGCTCGTCGAGGTTGACCGTGAGCTTTCCGCCGAATTGTCGGTCGACCCGTTGATCGTGGATCTGCACCTGATGCAGCTCGACACGAGAAGAATCGCCACGCTCACGCCGATCATGTCCATCCGACGCTGGTAACCCCGCCGACGGTCCGAATGCATAGTGAAAGGTTGCCCGATCTGCAGTTGCGGCGCAAGAGCATCACTCCAGAAGGTCACGTTGTCGACTGTCCGATACAGCGGATTGCGGGCGGGGCGCAGCCGCACGTTGTCGGTAGAGCAAGCTGTGCGACGTGAGTGATGCTTGGAACTTTGCTGTAGATCGGAGCGTCCAATGACCGCATGCGCGTTCGCATCGGCTAAGCAATCTTTTGCGCGCTGCTGGCCGCATCTTGCTCGTCCTCGAGCCCGATGGCAACACCGACACCTCACATGGACGCAACGACGCCTCAGCAGTCCGTCAGCGTGCTGGCGACCGCAACATCGAGCACGGCGGTGCAGCAGATCGTGCAACTCAACGGACTGAGCTTCACCTTTCCTCCGTCGTTGACGTACCGTACCGACGGCTTCACCAGCAGCGGCGAGTCCATCGACGCGTTCTATGCAAACGTGCCACTCGGACCAGCATGCACAGCGGCGTGCGGCCTTCATTCATTCAGTCCGCTTCCCGCCGACGCCATCGTTGTCGGCTTCGGCACGCTGTCCGAAATCGGTATCGGAGCCCTCCACCACGACGACCCGGCCCCAAACAGCTCGATCGCCGGTCGAGCCGCCATCTACACCGCAGCCAAGCCCGGCACGTGCGGCGGAGACGAGACGATCACCGTTCGCGTCGGCGATTACGTCGTATATGCATGTCTGACCGGACCCGACCTCTCATCCGGAGAGCAGACAATCCACGCCCTTCTGGTCACCGCCACAAACACCTAGCAGCTGCCCGGAAACGCCGGTTTGGCGGCCGTCATGTCAGACCATGGTTGGACTTTCCCGGGGGGTGCCATCGTTCCCCAAGATGGTGGTCGCTCGCCAGATGGCGCCAGCGCTGAGGGCCAGAGCGACGGCGGGGACGACAACCGGAACAGCGGCAGCTCCGATGAGAGCTCCGATTCCCCCAGCAGTGATCTGCCGGTAGCCCCACGCCGTGACGACGCCGGCCCCGACGATCAGGGCGATAACAGACAGCCATTTCAACCGAGTCGGGTGACGCGACATCTCCAGGCCTACGACGGCGGCACCGAGGCCGAAGATGACGCCGCAATAATGCCCGTGGTCTGAATGCTCTTCGGGGTCCAGCCGGGTGGATGCCAGTAGTAGTTGAGTTGGTCGGAGGCGAAGCCCTTCGACGACAAATCACCGATGAGCCAGTACGCCACAACTGGCGCGGCGACGACCATCAGCGCTGCTCCGGCGACACCAGCGATCCGTCGAGATGACATGAACGAATCATGCCTTGTTCACAGTCGACTATCCGATACCGCCGGCTATTCGCTTCATTCACCGAAGTGTGGGCAACTCCTTCACGGCCGGCGCACGCTCCAGCGGCGCTGCGGAAAGTCGAAGCTCCAGTCGGCTTGGACGATCGCCGGCATCCCGAGGACGAATGGAATCGGTTGTTCAAGTGCGGTGTTGAACCGACCGAGGTCCACGATCACGCAGACGCTCGAATCGATTGCGATCCCACCGACCTGAAATGGTGCCATCCAGCAGAGCTGGCTGGGTATCTCGACCCCAGAGGAATCGACGCCTCGAGCAGCCCGGACCGGCTCGAACAACTGCGGGTGAGCGTGGGCGAAGTCGACATCGACAACACTGAGCCCTGCGCCAGTGTCCCAGCACGCCAACACGGAAACCGTGTCGAAGTCGACCGGCACCATCGGCTGTGTCCGGACGTGCGACGTAAGCTCGAACCAGTCGACCGTATCCAGGCTCGTTTGGCGATCGAGCGCCAACTGATGATCGCTGAATCGGAACTCGCATCGAAACCGCGCCAATGCAGTCATGCCGAGCAACGCTGGCAGCGGCGAACCCGCGACTAACCGGGTTGCCGCGACGTCCTCGATCACGAGGCCTCCCAAGTTGAGCCGTGGCACGCTGACCTGGTCGCCGTCCAGCCCGATGCCGCTGAGCCCCACACCCGAGTTGACACCAGTGACCGTGAGCTTCTGTGTCGACTCCAGCAGCGGCACACTGCAATGGGCTGCACCTGTATCCAACCGGAACCGGACTGGGGCGTCACCGACCAACCCGTTGACCCATACGTCGATTGCCTCGGCGTCGACCGGGTCATTGGCCAAAACCAGGGCCATAGCAGCCATAAGACGAGCTTCGCACATGGGCCCGCTCGTCGTGACGCTGGTTGCAACCTCGCCATTCCAGCGTCGAACATCTGAAGCGCTGTTGCGGCACGAAATCCGCGACGAAAGTTGCACCCGACGTACCGCCCCACGATGCTCAATCGAGCAGCCAACCATTCTCACACCATCCGATACCGCCGGATCCATGGGCACGGCTGTGCCCGGAACGGCGGATCTGGCGCGGCACTTTCGGCTGCCAGCCGGCTCGCCGCGACGATCACGTCTCCCCAGTTCGCGACGGAGAAGCTCGTCGCGCTCGTGGTGTCGATCTGGAACCGTCGTCGGATCGAACCATCGAACGGGCTGGGCAGGCGTAGTGGACGTTCTGGCTGGGAGTACGGTGCGCACCGTGAGTCATTGGAACGACCGCCGCCGAGACACATCGCTGCGCGTTGTACTCATCGGTGCGAGCGTGCTTGTCGCCTCTTCGGTTCTGATGCCGTGGGCGACGTTCGACACGTTGACGGCGTCGAGGACGGCCGTCCGACCCGGCGCGATCGGCCTGGTACTCGTCGCCCTTGGGATCGGCGTGATCGGTGTGACCGGATTGGAATGGAGGTCGTCGACTTTCGGCTCGGACTTCGGCGGGCGCATCTCCGCCTGCGTGGGTGGGGCCGCTGCGGCTGTTTCTGTCGCGCTAGCACTCAGGGCCATCTCGAGGGCGAACAGCTTCCCGGCGGCAGGCCCTTCGGCAACTTCGTACGCGTTCGGCGCATTCGTCTCTGTTGGGGCATCTTTGACGATCGTCGTTGCGAGCGTTCTCGTACAGGCCAGTTCCACGTCGGTGGGCCAAGAAACTCACATCGCCAGGACGGACCGACCGCGCATACCCGCAGATCGGATCGGATGGCTAAAAAGGTTCTCAATTCGAGCGTCACAGACTGCGACATGGCGGAAAGGAAGCCAGAGAAGTGACCCGTGTGCTCGGCTGCGCAACGATCCTCACGGCGATGATGACCAGCGACCCCTCGTTGCCCAGGCCAGCACAACCATCTACCCAGCAGGTGGGTCGACTCACTCTGCCGGTCAGCGGAACCAATAGTCCTGTAGCGGCGTCTGACGTCAGATGAGGATCGCCGGTGTCGTCATCGTCGCTGTTCTGGCGTGCTCCGGCTGCGCCTCAACTTCCCGCTCGTCTTCATCGAGCACTCCGTCGTCCTCTATCGCCCGCTCGTCGTCGAACGCCGGTGTCGATGCGCCAACAACAACGGGCATGTCCAGCGATTGCGCGTCACCAGATGCACGGACTGTCGTCGACAGGTTCCTGGCAATCGCAACCGAAGGAAGATCCGACGCCACATGCCTCGCTGATGGCAGCGCCTTGCCCGGGGCCCTGCAACTGCTCGATCAGCCCATCGAGTACGACAAGATTGTCCCACGCGACCCCGCGAACGTCTCTGCCGATATCCGGCCGACGAACGAAAACCAGATCGTCTTCGACGTACCGTTCCCACCGTTCAACGACATCTTCACGAGCCACGGCCGGCCAGCTCACCAGTGCGGAGTCCTGATCGAACTGACACGCCAAGCCGACGGCAATTTTCGCATCGCCGCCACAGAGGGCTACTGCAGCAGCTGACAGCCACCGAGCGCTGCAATACATGCGACCAATCCGACTGTCCACCTCGGTCGGACATTCCCCGTCGAAATCGTTCGGTTGAAGCGTCCGGTCCCTGCCGGATACAGGGGGTTCTCCTGCCGATCACACCGGCTGCCCGGGTGTCAACTTGTGCACTGCGGAACTCGCCGAAGCGCTCGACCTCACGATCCACTAGGACGACCGCCTCACGCCGAGTTGACCAGGAGGCACAGCCGCGATTGTCGTCAGATCCGGAATCCTCCAGCGGGACGGATTGGTCACGGCTTGGTCACGGATTTCGCATAACAGGGCGATATCAGACGGTACAGAGTGACACGACGATGAGCGGGAAAGTGGCACTGAGCAGGACAAATGGGTACGGGGCGGCACCAACCAACATGAGCGGATAAATGACTCATAATCCCTGGGTCGCGGGTTCGATCCCTGCCTGGCCCACCCGTCGAATCGGAGGACATTCGATCGCCGGGGCGACATCGGACGTTTCAGGTGGTGAATTTCGCATCCCTTGCGATGCTCGCCACCTCAACCTCGGACAAGGCGCCGACAACGCGCCAGGACGCTACGGGAGGCGCCGCTTTCGGGCAGTATCGCCAAGTGTGCGTCCGCCATCAATGTCATCCTGTTCCGCTCCCCTATGTACTGACGGCGCCGCGCGACCTCGTTGGCAACTTTGCCGGCATCGGGGTCGAAGGACACGCCGACATCGGCGTCGGGCAGCGCAGCCGTCGATATCCGTCGTTCATTGAACCCGTTGCCCGGACAGCGCATGAACGGCGAGGACTCCACCGCCCCGGCGAGTCGGCAAGTCGGTCATCGTCATCGAGCACCACCAGGCGGTGATGGGCGCACGCCGATTGGATCATCGACGTCGGCCCGGGTGCCGGCCACGACGGCGGCAAGCCGTCGTCGAGGGCACCCCTGCGGACCTCCTCGCCAGCCGATCCATGCTCACCGGCCAGCACCTCGCGGCCTACGTCCGACGCTGACGGGGCCATCGCCGAGACCTCACCGAACTAATCGGGCGAGTGACGCGTTGATGGTGCCGTCTGGCTGCATCCCGATCTTTCACCCGAACCGGTGGCTCTCGGTGATGGCCGTGACACAGCAACATCAGATCGGCATCGGTGAGTGCACCGTCATCAATGGTGCCCCTCTCGCCCCGCGAGCAGCGGGTGGATGTCAGCCTCGCGGCAGGTAGTTCGGCGATGGACTGGCAAAACGCCGTCAGCGCAATGATTCTTGATGCTGACGCGACAGAATGTGTGTGTGAAGGTATCACGGCGCGAACTCCTTGGACTGGGACTGACCTCTTCGGTCTTGTTGGCGGCATGCAGCTCGCAGGGTTCTGCCGCCGCTCAATCGACGGAGGACGATCCACGCATCGACCTGGGTTCGACCGAGCAGCCAACGTCGACCACCGATGCGCCACCGGTATCCACTGCTCCGTTGTCGACCTCGGCGGCGTCGCCGTCTGCAGTTCCCGAAACGACCGCAGTCGACTCCCCGACAACTGCGCCTTCGACTGCGGCACTTGGGCCCAGCCTGCCCCCGGGGGCTCAATCGGTGCCGAAGGAAGGCGACGAGCCGTACGTACAGCTCGGGACGATCCAGATTCCATCGATCAACATCGACACGCCGCTCGGCGACGGCGTCACCCTCACCAACCTCAATCGGGGGCCGGGCCATTGGCCTGGAACGGCGTTGCCCGGGGAAATCGGCAACTCTGTCATCGGCGGCCACCGGGTGAGCCACACACATCCGTTCCGAGACCTCGACAAGCTGGCGGCGGGGGATGTCGTGACGATGACCGTTGCGGCGGGGACGTTTTCTTACACCGTGACAGGCACGGAGATCGTCTTGCCGACAGACATCCAGGTGCTCGACCAGATAGCGGAGCACACTGCTACGCTCTTCGCCTGCAATCCCCAAGGTCAGACGACGCAGCGGATCATCGTGCACCTGCAGATGTCGAAGAGTCCTGCCTGACGGTGTTCGATCCCAGAGCCGGCCTGACACCACGACGGTCCGCCACTACGCCACCAAGCATCTGAACAGCAAAAAGCCCGCTGAGCACATGCTCAGCGGGCTTCTCGATCAAACCCCGCCGTTACTTGTCGGCGGAACTCCAACCGCTACTGCGTGGGAGGCATTGTGGCGACAGCGCCGCCGGTCGTCGCCGCCGGGGCTGACGTCGCCGGAACTGCGATCGGTGCTTGTCCGGGGGCAACAGCCATCTCGACCTTGGCGAAAACATCGGGGACCGGGTAGTTGCCGAGGACGTACAGCAGGATTGCAGCGTGCTGGGCGTCGATGATCTGAATCGAGCCGGCCAGCTTGATGGCGTCCTTGTCGGTGAGTACGGACTGCGCGCTGAGGTACGTCGCCGCAGCGATCTCCTCGAGCATGAGCGCCAACATTGCTGCGCCACCGACATCCTTGACGCCGGCGAAGGCTGCGTCGACGGTCGGCTTCAGCGTCGCGTTCGGAACGGTCACTGCCGTAGCGCCGTTGCTGGTCAATACCTTGTTCCATGCGTCGAGTTGAGCTTGGTGCTGCTTCATCGCCGTCGTGACGAACTCGCCGACGGCAGCCGGGACAGCGCCGAGCTTGCCCGCACCCGCTGCGTCGAGCGCAGCTTTGTACGTGCCCACAGCGAGGACTTCGAGACCGGCAGCAAGCTGGGCGATCTTGACGTCATCGGCCGATGGTGCTCTGGCAACGACGGGAGCGGCAGCGGGAGCAGCGGCCGGAACCTTGGCCGGAACGGCTGCAGGGCCAGCTGGCACATTCGCTGGAGCTGGTGCACCGCCAGTGGTCGTGATGTTCTTGGTCTGTCCGCAGGCTGCGGCGACCAGGCTGGCGCCGATGGCGCCGGCACCGGCCAGAATCGTGCGACGGGTCAGAACGGACTTCTCGTTGATCTGAGTGGTCATTTGACGGCTCCTTCTTCTGGCGGGCTGGCCATGGTGACACCCTCGAACGCGTCGGGGAAGGCAATGCTGCCGGCAGCTGCCGGCAGCTTCGTGATGTCGGCACCGAGCGGGATCTTGATCAGATCAGGACTGCCGAGCAGCGCTCCGACGGCCCGCAGGGTTGCGAGGTGCTGGCATTCGACGCCCATCACGCTGGCCATCAAAACACGCGAAGTTTTGTCGGTGAACATGTTCAGGTCGTTCAGATAGGTCTCGGTCGCGACCTGCTCCAGTGTTGCGGCGAGCTTGACGACGTCGGCGGCAGTCTTCAGTGTCGGCTTGGCGGCTTCAACGACCGGCGTGTACTTCGGGTTCGTTTTTGTCTGATCGGTTCCGCCGAGCGCCTTTGTCTGGGCAGAGAATGCCTGGCGGTGCTGGTCGTGCTGGTCCATTGTCGTCTGGGCAAACTTGACGATGACCGGGTTGCCGTCCTTGATGAACGGCAATGTCAACGCAGCGCCGTAGGTGGCGACAGCGAGAAGTTCCAACGAAACCGCTGTCTGTAGCATCATCACGTCGATGCCGCCGTCAGCCGCTGAGGCCTTCTGAGCAAACATACTGGTGACGAGTCCAACACCGACAGCGCCACCGATGCCGAGTTTGACTCGGTTGATCAGCGTACTTCTCGAAGCGTTGAACGCTGCGAGATCTGATGGAGTCACTTCGAGCGGCCCGGCTTGGCGCCGGTCGGCTGCGAAGTCCTCGAGATCCGGCAATGTGGCCTTTGCGATGACGAGCGCGTCGGAGTGCAGGTCCTGCGACTCTTCGATCAACTCCTCGAACGCCTGGCCGTCGACCAAACGACCTCGCCTCTGCAAAATCTTCATGTAGGACCCTCCTTGTCTTGAGCGGTGCAGCACGTCTCGACGACTACATCACTTCGATAGGAGTTATTCGGAACGGAACGCATTTTGGATGACCAAATCCTCGGATTGTGTGCAGGTGGATATGCAGCGGGTGAGAGCAGCAGCGCTTCGTCTGCCATTTGAGCGACGACGCAGAGATGTTCGGGTGCCACAAGAAAAAGGACTGCCCCGAGCTGTCGGGTGGGCAGTAACGGTCAGGCGTTGGCCGCTCGTAAAGTCGTCGCGATTAGTCTCCAGTTGCGTGTCGAATAGTCAAACGCTGAGTATTAAACTCACAGCGTGATTTCCCGTGCCTCCCATACGACTCTTGCTCTCTTCGCCGGCCTCGCAATCGTCGCGGTCTCTTGCGGTTCATCCTCGAGCAGGTCGAGTTCGACCTCGGCGCCCGCTTCGCCAACCGCCGGAGCTTCGAAGACAGTTGCAGGGTCGGTCACGGTGTTCGCAGCATCCTCGTTGACCGCAGCCTTCACCGAAGCCGGCAAGGCCTTCAGCGCTGCCAATCCCGGAACGAGCGTGACCTTCAACTTCGCAGGCTCCAGCGCGCTCGTGACGCAGATCGGTCAGGGCGCTCCCGCCGACGTCTTCGCCTCCGCTGATGACGCCAACATGAAGAAGTTGACCGATGCCGGAGAGGCCACAGGTGCAGCGTCGAAGTTCGCCCGCAACTCGCTGGAGATCCTCGTTGCGAAGGGCAATCCGAAGGGCGTCAAGACATTGTCCGATCTCAGCAATTCGGCCTTGACGGTCGTGCTCTGTGCTGCCGCCGTGCCGTGTGGAGCTTCAGCGGCCGCGACGTTGACCAAAGCCAAGGTGAAGTTGACACCGAAGAGCCTCGAGGATCAGGTCAAGGGCGTCGTCACCAAGGTCACTTCAGGTGAGGCCGATGCCGGCATCGTCTTCGTCACCGACGTCTCAGCAGCCGGTGCTGCCGCCGAGGGCGTCGCCATTCCCGATGACGTCAACACGATCACGAACTACCCGATTGTCGTCACCCATGAGGCAACCAACGCCGCAGGTGGCAGCGCTTTCATCAGCTTCATCGAAAGCGGGCATGGACAGGCGATCATGGCGAAGTACGGCTTCCTGACGCCTGCTGCCTGACACCGTCGGTCGGAGTAGACACACTTCTGTGGACCGTTTGCACCGCCGGCGGTGCAAAATTGGACTCAGTCGGCTATTCGGCGAAGCGGTAGCCCATGCCGCTTTCGGTGAGCAGGTGCCGGGGGCGGGAGGGGTCTGCTTCGAGTTTGCGGCGGAGATGGGCCATGTGCACCCGCAGGTAGTTCGTCTCCGTCTCGTACGCCGGGCCCCATACGGCCTGGAGCAATTGCTTCTGCGTCACGAGGCGTCCGCTGTGTCGCACGAGATGTTCCAGTAGGCCCCACTCGATCGGCGTCAGATGGACAATCTCGCCATCGACCCTCGTGACCTGCGTCGAGGAGAGGTCGACGATGAAACTCTCGGTGCGCATGACCGGTGTCTCGGCGACGGGCTTGTTGCGACGGACGGCAGCGCGCAACCTGGCGAGCAGTTCCTCGATCCCGAACGGCTTGGTGACGTAGTCGTCTGCGCCTGCGTCGAGTGCCGCCACCTTGTCACGCTCACCGTCGCGCGCCGAGAGCACGATGATCGGGACGTGGGTCCAACCACGAAGCCCGCGTATGACCTCGACACCGTCGATACCTGGCAGACCGAGGTCCAAGAGCACGGCATCGGGCTTGGACTGCGCCGCCAGCAGGAGGGCTTCTTCGCCGGTCGCTGCGACGTCGACGACGTAGCCGCGGGCGGCAAGATTGACCTTCAGCGCCCGCCGTATCGGCTGTTCGTCGTCGACGACGAGAATTCTTCCGCTCATCAGATACCTCTCGCGTTGAGTGGCGCGGCCTTCAACCTAATCGTGGCTGTGAGCCCGCCGCCAGGGGTGTCATCGATGTCGAGCGAGCCGCCCATCGCCGTGATGAACCCCCGGGCAATAGCCAGGCCGAGGCCGATTCCAGAGGATCCGCCGCGATCATCGAGGCGCTGGAACGGGGCGAAGACCTCGTTGCGAAGGCTCACCGGTATTCCCGGTCCGCGATCGACGATGCGGAGGTCGACGGACCCGCCCGGGATGGCGCCGGCCGTAACAGTCAGGCGGGATCCATCCCGAGTGGCGTTGACGGCATTGGAGATCAGATTGGCGAGCGCCCGCTCGAGCAGCGCCGGGTCACCGAGTGCCTCCGGAGTCGTTTCAGCGATGTCGACGTCGATTCGTTCATTGGGGACGCCGCTGAGGCTGGCGAGGGCACCTGCGACGATGTCGTTGAGGTCGATCGGGACAAGCAGTACCTCGAGATGTCCCGCCTGCAGGCGGGACATGTCCAAAAGGTTGCCGACGAGGCGATTGAGGCGGTCGGTCTCGGTGTCGATCGCCGTGAGGAATTCGTGTTCGTCCTCATCGCTCCACTTGACGTCGTTGGCGAGGAGGGAGGAGACCGACGCCTTGATCGAGGCCAACGGCGTCCGCAGGTCGTGCGACACCGACCGCAGCAGTGCGGTCCGCAGTTCGTTTGCAGCCTCGACGTTCTCTGCCTCCGCCGCCTCCATCTGCAACTTGCGGGTCAGGAGGGCGGCTTCGAGTTGACCCGCAAACGCGGCAGTCATCCGGCGGTCGTCCGCCGTCAACGCCCGACCGCTGGATACCAGGCGTATACCGTCGGCGATCTCGACAGTCGACTCCTGCTGGTCCTCGACGGCGAGCCCGGCGCTCGCCTGGATTTCCCACTGCTGGCCGATCAGACGCTCAAAACGCAAGGTGTCGAGATCGAGGGCATTGCGCAACTGATCGAGTACCCCCGGCAGCGGATCACGTTCTCCGACCATCACTGCCGCCGATCTGGCGAGCGCCTGCGCTTCGAGGCGGGCGCGGGCAGCGTCATGCGAGCGACGAGCAGTCGCACTGACCAGCGCGCTGACCGTTCCAGCGACGGTCAAGAAGATCACGAGGGCGATGACGTTCTCCCGTTGAGTGATCGTGAACGTGTGCAGCGGTTCGGTGAAGAACCAGTTGACCAGCAAGAAGGCGATGACCGCCGACGACAGGCCGACGAAAACGCCGCCGACAGCACTGATCGCCACGACGGCACCGAGGTAGACCAACAGATCCGATGACAGCCCGAGATGGTGACGCAGCCCTGCCAGGACGACCGTCAGCAGTGGCAGCAGCACCGCGGCGAGGAGGACGGCGAGGAGCTGTCGCCGGATGCTCAGGTTGCGTGGATGCTGATGGGCGAGGTGCCGCTTCTTCTTCTTCTGCTCGGCACCAGCGTGGGAAATGACGTGCACATCAATTTCTCCGGACGAGCGAATGACGTCGGCGATCACCGACCCACTCAGCACCTCGCTCCAACGCGAACGGCTGCTAGCGCCGAGCACGAGTTGCGTCGCTCGTTCCGATCGGGCAAAACCGATCAGCGCCGTCGGGATGTCATCGCTGACGACTTCATGGTAGACGCCCCCGAGTTCTTCGAGCAGTTTGCGCTGATCGCCGGCGGTGCTGCCGGAGCCCGACCGTAGTCCCTCGTCAGAGGCGACGTAGACGCCAATCAGATCCCTGCCACCGCGACCCGCCATTCGTGCGGCCCGGCGAATGACCTGCTCTCCACCTTCGGTACCGCTCAGGGCAACGGCGACTCGTTCCCTGGTCTCCCACGAGTGGTCGATGTCGTTCGCATCCATATAGGCGGCAAGACCGTCCTCGACCCGGTCGGCAACCCACAGCAGGGCGATTTCCCGAAGCGCCGCAAGATTGCCGGGGCGGAAGTAGTTCGCCAGTGCGGCGTCGACCTTCTCTGGTGCATAGATGTTGCCGTGAGCCATGCGCCTGCGAAGCGATTCGGGGCTCATGTCGACCAGTTCGATCTGGCTCGCCCGACGGACGAAGGCATCCGGCACTGTTTCACGCTGGTCGACCCCGGTGATCCGTTGCACGACGTCGTTCACGGATTCCAGGTGCTGCACATTGAGTGTCGTGATGACATCGATTCCAGCTTCGAGAATCGCCTCGACGTCCATCCAACGTTTCAGGCGGGGGGCGCCCGGAACATTGGTGTGCGCAAGCTCGTCGACCAGCGCGACTGACGGATGCCTGGCGATGATCGCCGCCGCATCCATTTCCTCGAACGTCGAGTCACGGTAGTGAATCGTCGCTCGCGGGATGATCTCCAATCCCTTCAGCTGCGCAACCGTCTGCAGCCGCCGATGCGTCTCGACGTAGCCGACGACGACATCGCCGCCGCGTTCGCAACGGCGATGCCCTTCGTTGAGCATTGCAAACGTCTTGCCGACGCCGGGAGCTGCACCGAGATAGACGCGGAGCGTTCCGATCTTGGTCGGTGAGGCTGGTGTCGTTGTCATCTACCTATTTTGCTTGATCGAGAGCCACATTGAGCGTGAGCACATTGACGCCTAATTCGTTGAGCATTCCGAGTGACCGCCCGACGGTGTTGGAACTGATCAACTTCTGCACCGTCTCGAGCGGCAGGTTGCGGGTCGTGGCGACTCGCTGCGCCTGGAGATCGGCGTTGGCGACGGAGATTTCCGGATCGAGGCCGGACGCCGACGACGTAACGGCATCCACGGGAACCGGCAACGTCGCCGGCAGATCGTTCTCCGTTCGATAGTCGATCACCCGTTGCTTGATGGCTTCGATCAGTACCGGGTTCGTCGGCCCGAGGTTCGTACCAGAACTGGCATAGCCGTCGTATCCCTTTCCGGCGTTGGAAGGACGCGGGTGGAAGTACTTCGGTTGGGCGAAGTTCTGACCAATGAGGGTCGAACCGACGATCACACCGTCGACCTTCAGCAGGGAGCCGTCCGCCTTGTCCTTGAAGGCTGCTTGGCCGACAGCCGTGACGACCAGCGGGTAGACGACCCCGGTGATGACGGTGAACACGGCCAACATGAGAAAGGCCGGAACGAGTTGACGTAGAAACGCACGCATGTCACTTGACTCCTAGTGCGACGATGATCAGATCGATCACTTTGATACCGATGAATGGGGCGATGATCCCGCCGAGGCCGTAGATCAGCAGGTTCCGTCGCAGGACGGCACCAGCAGCCTCGGCGACGAACTTGACACCACGAAGTGCCAATGGCACCAGTGCAATGATGATCAGCGCATTGAAGATGACAGCTGCCAGAATCGCCGAACGCGAGCTGTGCAGATGCATGATGTTGAGGTCGTTGAGGACCGGGATGACACCGGAGAACATCGCCGGGATGATGGCGAAGTACTTGGCGACGTCGTTGGCGATCGAGAAGGTCGTCAGTGCTCCACGGGTGATCAGCAACTGCTTGCCGATTTCGACGATCTCGATCAACTTGGTGGGGTTGGAGTCGAGGTCGACCATGTTGCCGGCTTCCTTGGCAGCCTGGGTTCCCGTGTTCATCGCCACGCCGACGTCGGCCTGAGCCAGCGCCGGAGCGTCGTTCGTGCCGTCACCGGTCATGGCGACGAGCTTGCCGCCCTCCTGCTCCCGCTTGATCAACGCCATCTTGTCCTCTGGCGTGGCCTCGGCGAGGAAGTCGTCGACTCCCGCCTCCTTGGCGATCGCCGCAGCGGTCAACGGGTTGTCGCCCGTGATCATGATGGTGCGGATGCCCATCGCCCGCAACTGATCGAAGCGCTCCGTCATGCCCGGCTTCACCGTGTCCTTGAGGCGTATGACGCCGAGGATCTGCGGCTTGTTGCCGGGAGTCTGGTCGATGACGACGAGCGGGGTTGCCCCGTCTCTCGACACGCTGTCGGTGATCGTGGTGAGTTCCAGCGGAACCTCGCCTCCGAGTTCTGCGCAGTACCGCTTGACCGAGTCGGTGGCACCCTTACGCACCTGACGGCCGTTGCTGAAGTCCATTCCCGACATGCGGGTCTGGGCGGTGAACGGCACCATCACGGCGTCGCGGTCCGTCGTCTTGGCCACGCCGTACCGATCCATTGCGAAGACGACGATCGAGCGACCCTCCGGCGTTTCGTCGGCAAGGCTGGATGCCAGTGCCGCTTCGGCCAACTCCGCTTCGGTCACGCCGTGTACCGGCAGGAACTCTGCAGCCTGACGGGAGCCGTAGGTGATCGTGCCTGTCTTGTCGAGCAGTAACGTGCTGACGTCGCCCGCAGCCTCGACGGCTCGACCGGACATTGCCAGGACGTTGCGTTGAACCAAACGGTCCATGCCGGCAATACCGATCGCCGAGAGCAGACCGCCGATGGTAGTCGGGATGAGACAGACCAGCAGGGCGACGAGGACGATGATCGGCTGATGGGCGTTGGAGTAGGCGGCGAATGGCTGCAGCGTCACGACGGCCAGCAGGAAGATGATCGTCAAGCCGGCGAGCAGGATCGACAGCGCGATCTCGTTCGGCGTCTTCTGGCGTGAGGAGCCTTCGACGAGCGCAATCATGCGGTCGAGGAAGCTCTCGCCGGGTTTGGCACTGATCGAGACGACAACCTCGTCCGACAACACACGCGTGCCGCCGGTGACCGCTGAACGGTCACCACCCGACTCACGAATGACAGGAGCGGACTCTCCGGTGATCGCCGACTCGTCGACCGTGGCGATGCCTTCGACGATGTCGCCGTCGCCAGGGATGACCTCGCCGGCGGTGACGACACAGAGGTCGCCGACTGCCAGCAGGGCAGACGACTTCTCGATGATCGTCCCGTCAGGCTGGCGGACTCGGGCTGTCGTGTCTGCCCGTGTCTTGCGCAGAGCAGCCGCCTGCGCCTTGCCACGGCCCTCCGCCATCGCCTCTGCGAAGTTGGCGAACAACACGGTGAACCACAGCCACGCTGCAACGAGGCCGCTGAATTTGTTGACTTCGCCGGAGGAATCGTGGAGATGCTGGAAGAAGAGAATGGTGGTGAGCACCGACCCGATCTCGACGCCGAACATGACCGGGTTGCGGACCATCGTTCGGGGGTCGAGTTTCTTCAGCGCGTCCCAGGTTGCGCCCTTGACGATCGAAGGATCGAACAGCGACGCACTCTTCTTCGTATTCTTGCGGGTGGCCGAGGAATGTTCCTCTGACTCTGGTGTGAGTGTTGCGGTCATTGGTCGCCTCCTGGGGCGAATGAAGTGCGAACGAGATGAGCTACCAGAGCAACTGGGAGCGAGAGATTCGAGGCGGTCATGATCGTCCTCCTACAGCGACAGGTGTTCGACGATGGGGCCGAGTGCCAGCGCAGGGAAGAAGGTCAGCCCGGCGACGATGACGACGACACCGAGCACCAGTACGCCGTAGAGCGCCGTGTGCGTCGGGAACGTACCGGAGGTCTCGGGGACACGCTGCTTGCGGACGAACGAACCGCCGATGGCGAGCGCTGGGATGATCAGACCGAATCGGCCGATCAACATGGCGATGCCCTGCGTGATCGTGTACCACTGCGTCCCGGCATTGAGACCGGCAAACGCAGAACCGTTGTTGTTGGCCGCTGATGCGTAGGCATACAAGACTTCTGACAGTCCATGAGCACCCGGGTTGAGGATGCTCGCTTGCGCAGACTTGAGCATCACCGACCCCGCTGCAAAGACAAGGAGTGCAATCGGCATCATCAAGATGTAGATCGTCACGAGTTTCATCTCGGCGGCCTGCACCTTCTTGCCGAGGTACTCAGGTGTCCGCCCGACCATCAACCCGGCGATGAAGACCGCCAGGAGCGCATGGATCAAGAGGCCCATCAAGCCGACTCCGAGGCCACCGGGGGAGACCTCGCCGAGCATCATGTGACTCAGCGTCGACAGCCCGCCCAAGGGGGTGAAGCTGTCATGCATACAGTTGACGGAGCCGTTCGAGGTTCCTGTGGTGGCACCCGCCCAGGTGCCGCACTCTGCGGGCCCGAACCGTACGTCCTTGCCCTCCATGTTTCCGCCGGCTTGCGTTGTACTGATCGATTGGTTGACGCCGACTGTCGCCAGGCGCGGGTTGCCGTTTCCTTCCGCGAGTACAGCGACGCCGCTGAACACTGCCCACATGACGATCATCACGGTGATCAGCAGCTTCCCCTGTCGTCTGTCGCCGACCATTCGCCCGTAGGCGAGGGCGAAGCCGAAGGGGATCGCCAGGATCGCCCACAGTTCGATGAAGTTCGTCCAGCCGTCCGGGTTCTCGAACGGGTGGGCGGAGTTGGCATTGAAGAAGCCGCCGCCGTTGGATCCGATCTGCTTGATCGCTTCCTGGCTGGCGACGGGGCCACCGGGAATCGACTGCGTCGCTCCTTCGATGGTGTGTGCCGTCGTAGCGCCGTGGAAGTTCTGGATGACGCCACGGCTGATCAGTATGACTGCGAAGATCAACGACAGCGGGATCAGCACTCGGACGATGCTGCGTGTCATGTCGACCCAGAAGTTGCCGAGCGTGCGCTGCCCACGGCGGGAGATGCCACGGATCAGAGCGACGAGCACAGCCATGCCTGCGCCGGCAGAGACGAAGTTCTGGACGGTGAGGCCGACCATCTGCGTGAGGTGGCTCATCGCCACTTCGCCGCTGTACCACTGCCAGTTCGTGTTGGTCATGAAGCTGACAGCAACGTTGAACGCACCTGCAGGGTTCACTGCGGTGGCGCTCGTCGGGTTGAACGGCAGATGCGTCTGGAAGCGCTGGAACAGATACACCGCCAGCAACGACGTCAGCGAGAACGCCAGCAGCGAGATCGTGTATGTGCTCCACCGCTGCTCGCGCTTCTCATCGACTCTCGTGAGTCGGTAGATCAATCGTTCGATCGGACGGAACACCCGCTCACCCGGAGCCTTGGCTCCTTCGCTGGTGTCGTACACCTGAGCAAGGTAGGCCCCGAGTGGCGGGACGGTGATCGCCAAAGCTGCGCACAGCGCAAGAATGAAGAAAAGACTGGAACCTGACATTTAGAAACGCTCCGGGTTGACGAGAACGACGAGCAGATAGGCCAGCACGAAGACCGACGTGATCAAACCGACGAGATCGCCGGCGTTCACGAATTGACCGCCGTCTGGTCCGCCGCTGTGTCTGGCCGTGCATCTCTGTCCGTTGCACCGTCACCATGTGTCGACTGCATCGACACAGGATCCGGTCCGACGATCTTGTCGCAGGCCACGACAAAGCCGACGAGAATCGTAAATGAACCCAGGATGGCTGCGATCATCCAAACGTCTCCCACGCCACACCTCTCTCCTTGAGCTACGGAGTCGAGCCGTGTCGGCTGGCGTCCGGCGGCCGCGTTCGGCACCCGCAAGTTGCAATCAAAGCACCTCGTCAGGCGCAGGGCGAGTGTTAGCGCCGTCTTAACGCCTTGCACAGTGATCTTGTCGCCGCGCTCGCAGGCATTTCGACGGTTGCCGCACAACACGTCGGCGCGTGGTCGGATACACGTCGAGATCGACGTCTCCATAGCACCGAGAACAACGCTGACTCCGACGGATCAGCCGGACTGCCAAAGCGCATCGATCGGAGCTGCGATCATTCGGTCGCCGAACGGTAGGACCTCCGTGCCGGCATAGAGCACGACGCCGCGATGGAGCTGTTCGCCGGTCCGGCATCGAAGGTGGGCGAGATGCCGAAAATCATCGATGTTGACGGTCGAGGAGGCCTTAGCTTCGATTCCCAAGACCCTTCCATCGTGATGCTCTATCACGGCATCGACTTCTTGGTCGTCTCCGTTGCGGTAGTGGTTGAGCGTTGCACAAGCCTCTGTCCACGTCAGCTGTCGAGCGAGTTCGCCGAGCACGAAGTTCTCGAGAACCTGTCCGAGTGCGGCCGGCGTCCTGGCGAGACGTCGCCGAGTTCGACCATGCAGGAATGCGTTTGATCAGAAAGACCTCTTCGAGGAGCGAGACATAACGGTCGACCGTTGTCTTTGGCACTGCGATGTCGTTACTGACGTTCTCGATCTTCAGCGGCGTCGCCATACGAGTTGCGAGCAGCCGGACAAGCCGCGAGAGGTCGTCGCAGCGATGAATGTCGCTCAGCTGTAAGATGCCCGGTCGGTGAGGTCGTTGACATACGACTCGAAGGAACCTCGAACGTCGATTGCCCTCTCGTTTGGTCGCCACTGGGAAACCTTCCCCGCAGCGCTCTATCGACATAGTCCAATTGCAGGAGCGACCCTGAGGTACGTATCTCCGGCTCGTCACCGACCAGTTCGTCGACGAATCCATCGGGACGGCGATCGAGTTCTCCTCGAGCGAATGGCCACAACTCGATCGTTTCACTGCGTCCGACAAGGGCATCGGGGAGTGATCGCAATCCGAGCAGTATGGCTGTCCCCGTGAGCAGAAACTGACCAGGAGACGAGTCTTGATCCACGACTGCTTTGATCGGGAGCACGAGCTCGGGCATTCGCTGAATCTCGTCGATCACCATCAGTCCGTCGTGGCGAAGGAATTCGACGGGATCGGCGCGGGCAGACTGGAGCACGCTCGGCAGGTCGAGACGTCGTTCGATCCCAGACTCCAAGGTCAGCCTCACGGCACCGACGGCGGTGTCTTCGACTTCCTGGTGACGACGTAAGCTCCGCCGGCGACGATGACGACGAGCACGACGATGAGGATGATCAGCGCCGTATTGCCGTTGTCGGTCGTCTTGTCTCTGTTGGCCGCCGGTGTCGACGTCAGAGCACCAGGCGTCGTGACGGTGGCGGCGGACGTCGCGGCGGCGGACGGGGCTGTCGCTGACGTTGCGGTATGAGCGCCGGTGATCGTCGTGGCAGCCGCGTCGCTGTCGTCATCAGGGGCAACGGCGAGATCATCTGATGTTGGCGGGCCAGTCGTGATCTTGATCGTCGGCGCGGGGTTGGCCGGTTCTGGTTGTCCGGTGACAATCGGATCGAACCAGTCGATTTCCCCGACAGCGCATTTCTGCACGATCAGCCAGGAGATCGAGCCGACGGCAGTCGAGGCCGTGAAGCTGATCTCGAAATCGCCTGGCGTGTGCGGATCGAGCGAACCGCCGGAGAACGTCACGGACGTCGCATCCTGCGTACCGTTCCAACCGGCCGGCGGAATCGCTTTGGCGTCGGTCACACCGGCGGGAATCTTGAACTGCAGACTGCTGGTGGGGGAGTCTCCGCAACCGTGCTCGACGTTGAATGTCACCGTCGTCGCCAGTCCGGACTGCACCGCGGGCGGGTCCGGCGCGATGTGTGCTGATGCGGCTGCGGCGAACATCACGATCATCGCTCCGCTCGCTCCGACAGCAGTTGCAAGCTTTGCAACGGAACGCAACTTCGACATCTGACGACCAGCTTTCTCTCGACCCGAACAGGGACAAGGTCGCAAGCAGCAGGCGAAAAGTTCACGAATATTCGTTGTCCTCACCCGCGAGCAGCTTTGGGTACGTGTCCGGTACGTTCGCAGTAATGCGACGCAAGCTGATCGGATTCGTCATCGCTGCCGTCGCCGTCTTCGGGCCGGCGGCTCCGGTCTGGGCGCACGACGGACAGGGCGGCTCGGCGAGTGACTATCACGTCACGATCACCGGATTCCAGGGCGACGCGACAGGCATCTCGATGCGGTTCACGAAGCTCGGCCAGTTCGTCGAACTGACCCGAACGACCGCCAAAGAGGTCTATGTGCTCGGCTACGAAGGCGAGCCATACCTGCGCCTCGACAGCACGGGCGTTTGGGAGAACATCAAGTCGCCGGCCCACTACCTCAATCGCGATCGGTACGCGACGACGACGCCGCCGGCCGACGCCAACAAGTCGGCAATCCCGGAGTGGGTCAAGCGGGCCGACGGCAACACCGCTATCTGGCATGACCATCGCACCCATTGGATGTCACCGGTGCCGCCGCCCGAGATCGAGGCGAATCGCGGTATCGAGCAGAGCGTTCCCGGCGACCATCACCTGGCGCTGACCGTAGACGGCCGACCTGTCAGTGCGCTCATCTCGATCGTTTGGATCCCGCCGCCGAACAGGACTGTGTGGTTGGCGATCACCTCGCTCGGGGGCTGCTTGATGGTATTCCTGCTGGATCGCAGGCGTGTGCTCGTGCTGTGGTTCGCGCTGCTTGCGACGCTGGCTGCGGTGTGTGTACATGGCGGCGGAGTGCAGGGCACCATCGTCACGGCTGGCGTGGCCGTCATCGCTCTCGCAGCGGCAATCAGGCAGTGGTGCCTCGTATCAGCGGTGACGGCTGCCATCTCTGCTGCCTACGGTTTCGTCCGTATCGACAGCTTTTCACATGCACTCGTCGCAGGCACGTTGGCGAACTCATGGGCCAGGGTGGCTGTCGCCGTCAGCCTCGGAGCAGCCTGCGCCGTCGTCGGTGCGATCGTGATCGAGAAGATCAGCCCCGTTCGGACCGACGAGGTTGGTCGTCCTGCAATCCCTCGATGAGTGCCAATCTGGCCCTGGCAACGCGGCTGCGGATCGTCCCGACGGGGCAATGACAGACCTCGGCGGTCTCGTGGTATGACAGGCCGAGATACTGCGTGAGAACGAACGCTTCGCGCCGCTCCCGGTCGAGTCCATCGATCAGCGTTCCGAGCTCGACCGAGCCGGCACCATTCGGGGTCTCGACGATGGTGAACGGCCGCAGCCTGCCGAGCAGATTGCGCCGCCTGATCTGGCTACGGACCTGGTCGGCACAGACACGCCTGGCGATCGTCAGCAGCCAGCTCCGCACATCGCAGTCGCCTCGGAAACGTGGCAGTGCAGCGATCGCCCTGCCGAAGGTGTCCTGCGTCAGATCGTCAGCCTCCGCTGCACCGTTCAGGTAGGCGCAGTAGCGCCAGACATCTGCCTGCGTCTTCTCGACGAGCAGCGCAAGTGCAGGGCGATCGCCACGTTGTGCCTCGACAGCTGTTCGGGTGAGTTCGTTCATGTCCTACCGTCGTTCTACCAAGTCGGGCCGGAAAATCGGAATCAGGCGAAGGGAACCAACTGCGGTTCCCGGGCGACTGTATCGGTATGGACTGCGACCATGCGAAGATGACCTACTCGGCGTCCCTCGACGGCGAGGCGACGGCACTCGAACGACGCTCGGTCGATGCCCACCTCGAGAGCTGCTCTGACTGCAGGGAATTCGCGGCCGCAGCGGACCGGGTGCAACGGATGAACCGGGTGAGGCCGGCAGAACACGTACCGGACCTCTCGCAGGTCATCATGTCGGCCGCTCACCCGCCACGGCTCGGGCGCGGTGAATGGATCCGCTACTCGTTGGCGACCGTCGCGCTGACGGAACTGGTGCTGGCATTGCCTGCCCTGGTGTTGGCAGAGGAGCCCGGAACAACGGCGCACCTTGCACGCCACATCGGAGCACTGACAGCGGCGATGGCCTTGGGCTTCCTGTACACCGCGTGGCGCCCGCAGCGGGCGTACGGCGTGTTACCGATCGCATCCGCATTGTCGGCGACGATGGCTCTGAGTGCGCTCTTCGACATCGCTGGCGGCGTCACTCCGTTGATCAGCGAAGCGCATCACGTCGTAGAACTGGCAGGCTTCCTACTCGTGTGGATGCTTGCCGGAACCCCAGGTCTGTCTCGCCTGTATCGTGTGCGGAGTCTCCGACGAGCAGCGATGTTCGAAGCCGATGTTCTCGACGAAGTTGCATGATGTTCCCATCGACGTTGCCTGATGAAACAAGCACCCGGCGTAGCCTTCGCCGACCGCTGATCCTCCTGGTCGGCGCTCTGCTCGGGCTGCTCGTGTTGCTCGGCGGCCCGGCGACGATCGCCTCGGCTCATGCGGAGCTGCTGTCGAGTTCTCCCGCCGCAGGCTCGGTGTCGGCAGTGCCGCCTGACCACATCACGCTGACATTCGGCGAGAATGTCGAGATCGGCCTCGGTGCGATCCGCCTGCTGGACGGCACCGGCAAAGAGGTCTCGATCGGGCCGGCCGAACATCCCGCTGGGGACCACTCGGCGGTCAGGATGTCGTTGCCGGTGCTCGCTGAGGGTTCGTACGTCGTCGACTGGCAGGTCATTTCGGCAGACTCCCACCAGGTGCATGCCGCCTATACGTTCCAGGTCGGAACGAAGACGACCTTGCAGTCCGGCGTGATCGAGGCGGCGATTGCCGGCAGCGGCACCGGCCGGGCAGCTGGCGGAGCGCTGGACGCAAGCCGGGGCCTCGTCGCTGCCGGTTTCGCCGTCGTGCTCGGCTCGCTCGTGGCGGTTGCGGCCGGCATCGTGACGATGTCGAAGCGCCTCCGGTTGACGATCGTCGCCTCCGGTCTGATCGCCGCTGCCGCCGGGCTGGTGGCGATTCCGCTGGAGGCCGGGTACGCCGCCAACAGACCGTTGTCGGTGCTGACGGACGGTTCGAGCTGGCGGGCGGTGATGGAGACCCAGGTCGGACGCGACTGGCTGCTGCGAGCGATACTGATCGGCGCCGGAACGCTCGTGCTGGCGAACACGACGGCGTTCAGCAACGGTCGCGGCTGGCGAATCGCGGCGTCACTGACAGCGCTCGCTGTCGCCCTCACCTTCGCCTTCGGGGGCCACGGCGACACCGGGCGGTGGCACCTCCTCGGTATCGCGCTGACCGTCGTCCACGTCCTCGTCATGGGAATCTGGCTGGGTGGGCTCGTCGCCCTGATGTTGGCGATGGCGAGCGTGGAGGAGCATCGGGTACGTCAGTTCTCGCGACTCGCCTTCGTCTGTGTGTCAGCGGTGGTCGTCACCGGCTCGGTGCAGGCGATCCGCCAATTGGGCTCGGTGTCGGCACTGACATCGACGCGCTACGGCCAGCTCCTCATCTGGAAACTGGTGGCTGTCGCCCTCGTTCTCTTCGTCGCGTCGATGAGCCGGCGGCTCGTCTACGGCAAGGTCGTCGGCGTTTCCACGATCCAGGCATTGCCGGCCGGTGCGGCGGTCGCCCGGCTCGACCGCGAGACACTTCGACGGTCGGTGACGCTGGAGGTGATCTTCGGCGTCGTGATACTCGCGGTGACGTCGAGCCTGATGGCGGCAAACCCCAGTGCCGCCGGGAACTTCAAGCCCTACGCATCGTCGCTGACCCAGGGCGGTTACGTCGCTTCGATCTCCCTCGATCCGGCGCGCGTCGGCAGCAATCAGCTCCACGTTTACCTGTCGAGCATCAACAGTTCGCTCGACAATCCGGACAATGTCACCGTCGAGCTGTCGGACCCGGCGCGCAACGTCGCTCCGATCGGCCTCACCGTCACCCCTGCGGGGCCTTCGCACTACGTCGCTGTTGCCGAACTGCCGTACGCGGCGAAGTGGACGATGACGATCACCGCCAGGTACCACACCTTCGATCAGGTGATCTTCAGGACGGTCGTCCCGATCCGCGCCTGACCGACGGCGACCGGCTTACAGCGTGACGCCGTAGGACTCACCGAAGAAGCCGGCGTTGATGTAGTCCGGGGAGACGTAGCCGAAACCCTGGTCGCCCCAGCCGGTGCCCCAACTGTTACGGACGATGAAGCGCCCATCCGTCTTGTAGCCGACGACGGCGATGGCGTGACCGCCGCGAACCGTGCTGGGCTGGAACGTGTCGATGTTGCCGCCGGTCGCTCTTGCGTTGTCCCAGGATGCCTCGACGCTGAGCCCGGCGAGGATCGGTCCGTTCGATGCCAGCCACACCTTCCAGTTGGCGAGGTTCTTCTGCAGGTTGAAGTAGGAGGCGAACCGACGTTGGGCGCAGCTGGCGAAGAAGGTGTTCTCGTTGCCGGAGAACATCGCCGTCTGAATGTGGAACGGCAGTTCGGCTTCGAGCGCCAGCCCGTACTTGCGGCCGATCTCGACGGCGGCCTTGAGTGTCGTACCTGCCCCTTCGACGAAGCTCTCCGGGCGCGTCGTGATGGTGTCGGTCTCCTTCGAAGCCATCCACACATAGCGGGCCGACAACAGTTGCATCGTGGTGATCTTCGAAGCCTGCTGCATGTGATAGCGGCCGACGCCCTCGGCAGTTGCCCATCCGACGCACGAGCCGGTCTGCTCCTGGTTGTCGATCGCCCACCATGGTGCCCGCAGATCGACGGATGCCGGGGGCGCCTGCAACGCAGTCAGCGCACCTGACTCGACGGAGTTGGCGAAGTTCCAGTCGCTCTCGGTGCCGGTGGACGGCACGAGATTGCAGATGAAGTCGGAGGCCTTGAATTTCGTGCCCTTCTTCGCTGCAGCCTTCTTCGCCGGCGCTTTCTTGGCTGGGGCATTCTTCGCTGGTGTTGCCTTGCTGGCCATCGTCTGGCTCCTTGTCGTGTGGTGGATCATGTCGTGAGTTGTGTGGTGAACTCTCGAACAAACGAGCACGCAGTGGGCAAGGAAATACGTCAGCAACAGAAGTTCTGTCAGCGGCCCCGTCGTCGCGCGTGACGGTCATCCGCAGCTGGAATCGCTTTGGACAGTTGCGCCGCCAGCCCCTCGAATCCATCGGCGACAAGACCGACGGTGAGACGGATGTGATCGGTGCCGTCAGCGGCGATGATGAATGGACTGCCGGGGCTTGCGCCGACCCCGGCGGCGGCGAGCGAGACGAGCGTTTCCTGCTCGTGTGGTGTCTCGATCCACATGTTGATCCCGTCGCCGACCGAGTAGCCGACACCGACATCGTCCAACGCCTTCGACATCATCCGACGCCGCCTGGCGTATTCGTCACGCGCCGCTGCGACTTCTCCGACAGCGACCCGATCTGCCAGGAGGTCGGCCAGCACCGCCTGCAGGATGCGGCTCGACCAGCCGGGTCCGAGCGTCCGCCGATCGGTCAGCGCATCGATCAATACTGCCGGCCCAGCGACGGCGGCGAGCCTCAGGTCCGGACCGTGCGACTTCGAGAACGAGGTGATGTGCAGCGTCTGATCCGGCAGCGATCGGGCAAGCGAGACGTCCGGTGCCGACGAAATCGCTCCGGAATGGTCGTCCTCGACGACGATCACAGCGGACGCCTTCAGCAGTTTCGCCAGCGCGCCACAGCGGGCTTTCGTCATCGACGCGCCAGTCGGGTTATGGGCGCGGGGCTGGATGAACAGTGCTTTTGGCCGCGACCGCAGGGCCACGGCCAACGACTCGGCGACGATGCCGGATTCGTCGATCTCCAGCGGGATCAGCTCGGCCCCGAGCTGGTGCAGCAGGTCGAGCAGTGGCGGAAACGTCGGGTTCTCGACGAGGACCCGATCGCCGAGGCGGATGATCTGCGTGGCGATGCGATCCAGTGCATCGAGCGCTCCGTCGACAACCGTCAGTGCCTGCGGGTCGAAGGGAAGCAGGTCTCGGATACGTTGCTCGAGTTCTGGCAGCACCGGTCGATCGAGGTAGCTGGATGTCAGGTCGTCGCGACCGATACGGGACAACGCTCTGCGGAGGTCCGGGAGCAGCGTTGGATCGGGGGTGCCGGTGCTGAGGTCGAGGCGGAAACTGTCGGCACGTTGGGTTACGCGGCGATAGCGGCGGGGGCCCCCGACACGGGCTGCCGGCAGGACGAAGGTGCCGAGCCGGCCGCGGCTCTCGATCGTGCCCTCGTAGCCGAGTTGCTGCCACGCTTCGTTCACCGTCGTCGGGCTGACGCCGAGTTCGACGGCGACCCTGCGGACGGTCGGCAGCCGTTGGCCGGAGGCGATCGTTCCGTTGCCTGCCAGACGACTGACTGCAGCGGCGATTCCCCTGGCGCTCGACTCGGTCAGTTCGTCGATGCTCGCCTTGATCAACGCCTCGACATCGCCCCCCTGCACGAATGGAACAATACGTCACAGAAACCGCCGCGAACACTCCTGTAACAAAACGCAACAATCAAGTGCTTGTAACGCCTTGCTGCGTATTCTACGATCGTCTCACTATCCGTTCCGGCGAGCACTCTCGCCACGTGCAGAAGGTTGGAGGGGTCATGGTCAACGTCGTTCGTTCAGCGCTCGTGCAGTGTTCGTGGACCGGTGACAAGCAGTCGATGATCGACAAGCACGTCGCCTTTGCCCGTCAGGCAGCTGAACAGGGAGCGCAGGTCATCTGCTTCCAGGAGCTCTTCTACGGGCCGTACTTCTGCCAAGTGCAGGACACCGTGTACTACGATTACGCCGAAGAGATCCCCGACGGTCCGACGACGAAGCTGTTCCAGGAACTCGCCAGAGAACTCAACATGGTGATGATCCTGCCGATGTACGAACGCGAGCAGGAAGGCGTGCTGTACAACACAGCCGCGGTCATCGATGCCGACGGTACGTACCTCGGTAAGTACCGCAAGACGCACATCCCGCAGGTCAAGGGCTTCCTCGAGAAGTTCTATTTCCGGCCAGGGAATCTGGGGTACCCGATCTTCGACACCGCCGTCGGGCGTATCGGCGTGTACATCTGTTACGACCGCCACTTCCCAGAGGGTTGGCGGGCGCTGGGTCTTGCCGGCGCCAAGATCGTCTTCAATCCATCAGCGACGAGCCGTGGGCTCAGCGCCTATCTGTGGCAACTCGAACAGCCCGCGAGCGCCGTGGCCAACGAGTACTTCATCGGTGCCATCAACCGTGTCGGGATCGAAGACCTCGGAGACAACGACTTCTACGGCCAGACATACTTCGCCAGCCCGCGTGGACAGTTCGTCGGCGACGTCGCCAGCACGTATGACGAGGAACTGGTCGTCCGTGACCTCGACCTCGATCTCGTGACCGAGGTCCGTAATCAGTGGGCGTTTTATCGGGATCGCCGCCCCGACATGTACGGCACGTTGGCGGAAGGCTGAAAGAATCGATCATGGCCACGACACTGATCACCAACGGAAAAGTCATCTCGCCGACCGGCGTCCAGCCGATCGACGTACTGATCGACGGCGAGAAGATCGTCTCGCTGTTGTCGCCAGGCCAGGCAGCCGGTTTCGGCATCGCTGCCGACAAGGTCATCGACGCCACCGGCAAGTACGTCATCCCCGGTGGCATCGACGTGCACACGCACTTCGAACTGCCCTTTGGCGGAACCGCAGCGAGCGACACGTTCGAGACAGGGACCCGTGCCGCAGCCTGGGGCGGCGTGACGACGATCGTCGACATGTCGCTGCAGCGCTACGGCGAGAACGTACTGGACGGCCTGGCGACCTGGCATGCGAAAGCCGAAGGCAACTGCGCCGTCGACTATGCGTTCCACCAGATCGTCGGCGGCGTCGACGAGGAATCGCTGAAGGCGCTGACCTATCTCACCGAGAACGAAGGGATCACCAGCTTCAAACTGTTCATGGCCTACCCGGGCGTCTTCTACTCCGACGACGGCCAGATCCTGCGGGCGATGCAGACTGCTGCCGACTGCGGGGCGATGATCATGATGCATGCCGAGAACGGCATGGCGATCGACGTCCTCGTCCAGCAGGCATTGGCGCGTGGCGAAACTGACCCGAAATACCACAGCCTCACCCGTCCGTCGCCGCTCGAGGCCGAAGCGACGCACCGGGCGATCGTCCTCAGCCACGTCGCCGGCAACGTCCCGCTGTACATCGTCCACATGAGTGCGGGTGACGCCCTGAACGAGCTCGCCGCCGCCCGTCATCAAGGTCGCAACGTGTTTGCCGAAACGTGCCCTCAATACCTGTGGATGACGCTCGAAGAGACACTTGGCCAGCCGGGTTTCGAGGGCGCCAAATGGGTGGCATCGCCGCCGATCCGTTCACGCGATCACGACCCCGACTTTGTCGGCCAGATGGGTCACGGTCATCAGGGTGATCTGTGGAAAGGCTTGCGGATGAACGAGTTGGCGATCGTCTCGACTGACCACTGCCCGTTCTGCATGAAGGATCAGAAGGATCTCGGCCTCGGCAACTTCTCCAAGATCCCCAATGGCATGGGTGGTGTTGAGCATCGCATGGAGCTGATCTACCAGGGTGTCGTGACCGGCGAACTGAGCCTCGAACGTTGGGTCGAGACGTGTTGCACGACTCCGGCACGCATGTTCGGCATGTATCCCCAGAAGGGCATCATCGCTCCCGGCGCAGACGCAGACGTCGTCGTCTGGGACCCGAGCACCAAGACCCACATCGGCATCAACGCCAAGCATCACATGAATATGGACCACTCCTCATGGGAGGGCTATGTGATCGACGGCAAGGTCGACACCGTCATCAGTCGCGGCCTCACGGTCATCGAGAACGACGAATACACCGGCCGCAAAGGTCATGGTAAGTACATCAAGCGCGGGCTCTCGCAATACCTGGTCTGACGTCTCACGACCCGTACCAGCACGGCGAAATCGCATCGGCACACAGAACAAGCACCGCAGGGAATCAGGGGAACATGAGCACGAAGCGCATCTCACATTGGATCGACGGCAAGGTCGTCGAAGGAACGTCAGGCCGCAGCGGCACGGTCTGGAACCCGGCGACGGGGGAGCAGGCGGCAACGGTCGATTTTGCGAGTGTCGAAGAACTGGACAAGGTCGTCGGGATCGCCAGAGCGGCGTTTGTCGGTTGGCGTCAGACGTCGCTGACCAAACGCGC
>Ga0123338_10000651_pt1 | contig 35001 bp, 27 predicted proteins | sample grotaG_FD_89793 | JGI IMG/M metagenome (GOLD analysis project Ga0123338, IMG submission 89793) | Glacier valley bacterial and archeal communities from Borup Fiord, Nunavut, Canada, to study Microbial Dark Matter (Phase II) -... | ecosystem: Environmental > Aquatic > Freshwater > Ice > Glacier ...
AACCTCGGGCTACTCCCTCACCGAGCAGGACCCCTACAACAACGTGGCCCGCACCGCCATCGAGGCGCTGGCCGCCGTGCTCGGCGGCACCCAGAGCCTGCACACCAACGCGCTGGACGAAGCCATTGCCCTGCCCACCGACTTTTCGGCCCGCATTGCCCGCAACACCCAACTCTACCTGCAGCACGAAACCGACATCACCAAAGTCGTGGACCCCTGGGGCGGCAGCTACTACGTCGAGACCCTCACCCACGAGCTGGCCGACCGGGCCTGGGCCCTGATTCAGGAAGTGGAGGAACTGGGCGGCATGGCCCAGGCCATTGAAACCGGCCTGCCCAAGCTGCGCATCGAAGAAGCCGCCGCCCGCAAGCAGGCCCGCATCGACTCGGGCAAGGAAATCATCGTGGGCGTGAACCAGTTTCGCACCGATGAGAAAACCGAGGTCGAAGTGCTGGACATCGACAACGACGCGGTGCGCGAAAGCCAGATTGCGCGGCTCAAAACCATCCGCGCCACGCGCGACAACGTGGCCGTGAAAGTGGCCCTGGCCGCGATTACGGAGGCGGCCGGGGTGCGCGTAGAGGAACTAGCTGACACCAAACTGACCACGAACCACGAACCACAAACCACGAACAACCTCCTCGCCCTGGCCGTGACCGCCGCCCGGGCCCGCGCCACCCTCGGCGAAATCTCCGACGCCCTTGAGGCCCAGTACGGCCGGCACCAGGCTACCACGCGCACCGTATCGGGCGTGTACTCCCAGGAAATGCACCACAACGAAGCCTTCGAAGCCGCCCGCACGGCGGCCGAAGCTTTCGCCGCCCGCGAAGGCCGCCGCCCCCGGATGCTCGTCGCCAAAATGGGCCAGGACGGCCACGACCGCGGCGCCAAAATCATCGCCACCAGCTTCGCCGACGTGGGCTTCGACGTCGACATTGCCCCCCTCTTCCAAACGCCCGCCGAAGTGGCCCGCCAGGCCGCCGACAACGACGTGCACGTGGTGGGCGTGAGCAGCCTCGCCGCCGGCCACAAAACCCTGCTCCCCCAGCTGCTCGCGGAGCTGCGGCAGCTCGGCCGCGAGGACATTCTGGTCATCGCCGGCGGCGTGATTCCGGCCCAGGACTACCAGTTTCTCTTCGATGCCGGCGTGGCCGGCGTGTACGGGCCGGGCACGGTCATCGCCACGGCCGCACTGGAGATTCTGGCGAAGCTGGGGGCGTAGTTGTTTCCAGCGAATGTTCCCAGCGAAGTTGGCTAGCGTCAATCCTGCTTGGTTGAAAGGCCCGCTTCCTCCAGCGGACCTTTTTTGTTCGCTGTAATTTTGGAGCTTGTGGCCCAATTCCCCCCCTTTTTTATGAATCTTTTCGCCAAGATTGACCGCCTCGACGCCTTCCGGCCGCTGGCCCCGAAACAGGAGCAGCGGGTGCTGCAAAAGTTTCGGCTGGAATAGCGGTATGTTGGCGGGGTCAACTCCCTAATTCCCGTCGCCATGTTCCTGCTCGCCCAAGTTCTCGTCGGCCTGGTGGCCCTCATCCACCTGTACATCCTGTGGCTGGAGATGTTCGCCTGGACCACCCGCGGGCCCAAAACGTTTCGCTCGCTGCGGCCCGAGCTGTTCGAACCCACCAAGGTGCTGGCGGCCAACCAGGGCCTGTACAACGGATTTCTGGCCGCCGGCCTGGTGTGGGCCCTGCTGATTGCGGACCCCGCCTGGCACCGTTACGTGGCCAGCTTTTTCCTGGGCTGCGTGGCCGTGGCCGGGCTGTACGGGGCGGCCACGGCGGGCCGGCGCATCCTGCTGGTGCAAACCGGGCCCGCCCTGCTGGCCCTGGCCGCCGTGTGGCTGGCCTGAAGCCGGCGGAAAGGTCCTTTAATTCCCAGCCCAATTTGTGGCTGCTGGCCCTAATAAAGCAATTTCCAGGCTGATTTTGAACCGGTTTGTGCGTCGCATAAAATCCCTATCCCCGGTATTTTCGCCGAACATGAATGCTTTGACTGCGTTTGACGCCGGGTAACCGCTCATTATTTCTCCCGGCTATGCTGCGTTTCTTTCTCTACAGTCTGGCGCTCGCCCTGGGCACCAGCGGGCGGGCGGCCTACGGCCAGCAAGCCCCAACGCGCGCCACTTGGGTGGGCGTGTCAGTCGGCGAATCCCTGGTTTTCTCCCCGTCCTCGCCGACGCGCATTGAATTGCCGCCGGGCTCTTACCTGGCCGCCGCGGGTGGCACGGGCACGGCGGCCACCGGGGCGGCGCTGCTGCGGGTGCAGCGGGGCCGGTGGTTTGGGCAGCCTGAGCTGCGCTACCACAGCCTGTACTCCGCGGATTTCACGTACGCCCGGGGCCCCGGCGGCTACGGCATTCCGTCGGGGGGCGGCACGGCAACCACGGCGTTTCACGTGCAGCAGCTGGTCCTGGGGGCGCTGGGCGGCTATGCATTCGGCCCCGGCCAACAATTTTACGCGCTGCTGGGGCCCGCCGTGGCGGTGCGCCTGGGCACCGACGGCAACGCCGCGCCCAGCGCCGCCACCAGCCTCAGCGACGACGTTCGCTACGCCGTGGACGCGGCCCCCGGCGCCGCGCAGCTGCAACTGCACGGCGGCCTGGGCTGGTGGGGCCGGCACGTGGGCGTGGAGGCGCGCTACGCTTACGGCCTCACGCCGCTGGTGCGCCGCCTGGCCTTCGACGGCCACGCCTACGATTTTCGCGTCGACGCCCACGCGCTGCTGCTCACGGTGGGCTACCACGGCCGGCTTTAGGCCGGCTCCGGGGCCGGGCCGCCCAGCAACTGCTGGGCATCGGTATTGCCTTTCTGGGCGGCCAGGCGCAGGGCCGTCAGGCCGCGGGCGTCGGCGATGGACGTGTCGGCCCCGGCTTCCACCAGCAGCTTGACCAAGGCATTGCGGCCAAAAAGGGTGGCGAACATGAGGGCGGTGCTGCCGTTGCCGTTTTGCAGGTCGAGGCCGGCGCCGTGGGCGATGAGGAGCTGGGCCAGCTCGGGGTAGCCCTTGAAGCTGACGCCCATCAGGGCCGTGTTGCCGGTGACGTCCCGCGCGTTGAGGTCGGCCCCGGCGCCGAGCAGGAACTCGGCAGCGGCGCGGTGGTCGTCGTACGCCGCCAGGATGAGGGCCGTGAAGCCATGCGGGTCGGGCGTGTTCACGTCGAGGCCCGTGCGCAGCACCTCGCGCAGGGCGGCCACATCGCCGCGGCGGGCGGCGTCAAACAACGTCTCTTCGGGGCGGGCAGAGGAGAAATCCATTTCTTGCGTAAGGAATAGAATGAATGAGTTTGAACGCCGTCAGCAGCCTGATTTTCTGCAACCGTGCTGCTGAGCGCAGCCCTGATGCACCACGCTCTTCAAAACCACAGCAGCACCAGCAGCGCCAATAGGGCCAACAACCCGCCGACGGCCGCAGTGTTTACCACGGTTTCGGGTGGGCGGCGGGCGCCCACGCCCACCCCCGCGCAGCCCCCGATGAGCAGCGGCAGCAGCGCGAAGGAGCCGTAGATGGTGCCGCCGTAGGGCCGGAACGGGGCCGGGCCGTCGGGCGAGTCGGGCGCGCTCACCCGCTGCACCACGCCCAGCAGCGGCGTTTGCCACACCGTGACGCGCGCCTCCTCGCGCACCCGGTAGCCCACCGCGCTGGGCAGCCGGAAGGTGGTGTGCTCGGTGTGCACCCGGTAGGCCAGTTGCGGGTCGGAGAGCGAGGCCGTGACGGCCACCGGAATGCGGCTGCGCACCCGCTCGTGGGCGTATTCGCGCAGCGGCAGCGCCCAGTCGAGGGCCAGCAGCCCGCAGCCGGCCAGCAGCGCGGCGTTGAGGCGCCGCGCCCAGCGCACGTAGCGGCGCAGCCGCTCGTGGGCGGCCGGCCGGGCGGCGGGGGCGGCCGGCTCCTGCGCCAGCAGCAGGTCATAAACCGGGCGCCGCCGCCGGTTGCCGAGCACGGCGTAGGCCGTTTCCACGTCGCCGAGCCGCGCTTGCATGGCGCGGTCGGCCGCGGCCAGGCGCTGGTAGCGGGCGCGCTGGCGCAGGTAGGCCTGCGCCACCTGCTGCGCCGTGGCCGTGGGGCTGATGCCCAAAACGCGGTAGTAATTCTGCATGCTCGGTGCCCGAAGAACCAGAAGGAATTCTATTCAACAAGTAAGCGCCGGCCGCCGTTACGCGCAAGCCGCCGTGCCCGGTTAACTGAAAAAGCGCTTACCCTATTGCCTTTTGCACCCAGGGCTTGAGGCCGGGCACGCGGGCCAGGCGCACGCCGGCGTTCACCAGCCAGGGCTTGTTGCTGAGAAAACGCATGAGGCGGTAGCTTTTGGCCAGCTTGCGGCTGATTTGCTGGGCCACCTGGGCATCGTACTGCCGCACGAACCCGGCGCTGAAATCTTGTTTTTTGAAACAAGCCGCGGCCTGGGCGGCAGCCAGGATGCCGCTCTGCATGGCCGTGTCGATGCCGTGGCCCTGAATGGGGTCGACGAGGGAGGCCGCGTCGCCGCACAGCAGGAAGCGCCCGCCGCTCACGGGCACCGTGCGCCCACCGCCTAGCGGCAGGCCGAAGCCCTGAATGCCCCCCCGCTGCCGCGCCCGGGCAAAGCGGCCGGCCAGGGCGGGGTGCGTGGCCAGCAGCTCGGGCAGCACCCGCTTCAGGTCCACTTGGTGCCGGGCCACGGTTTCGGCCAGCATCCCCAGCCCCACGTTGTAGCGGCCCGCCCCCACCGGAAAAATCCAGAGGTAGCCCTGCAGGTAGTCTTTGGTGAAGAAGTATTCGGTGAGGCCGGCTGCGGCCCCTTCGATGTCCTCAAAATAGGCCCGCACGCCGGCGCAGTGGTGGGCACGGTCCAGGGGCGCGGGCAGCAGCTGGCGGCGCACCACCGAGTTGGCCCCGTCGCAGCCCACCACCAGCTGGCAGGTGATTTCGGCGCCGGCCGCGGTGGTCAGGCGCACCCGGTCGGCTTCCACTTGCAGGGTTTTCAGGCCGGTATTTTCCAGGACAGTGGTGGCCGAATTGGCGCGCACCAGCTCCAGCAGCGCCGCATCAAACGTCTCGCGGGGGCAATTGAAACTGGGCAGCTTCCAGCGCATCCAGAGGCTGTCGCCGTTGGGGGCCACGAGGCGCGACTGGCGCACGGCGTCGAGCGGCTGCAACTGCCAGAGAGCGTCGGCCAGGGCGGGGTCGAGCTGGCGCAGGGCCTTGAGGGCGTGGCCGGGGATGGCGTCGCCGCACACCTTGTCGCGGGGGAATTGGGCTTTGTCCAGCAGCACCACGCGCCGGCCGCTGTGGCGCAGGGCCAGGGCGCAAGCCGTGCCCGCCGGGCCCGCCCCAACGATGGCGATGTCAAAATCGGAAGTGGTAGGCATGGGTCGGCGAAGATAAAGCCGGGCGTGCCACCCCCGCCCGCTCCCCTGCCCCAGGCACCTAGCCAGGCGACTTGCCACCCAAAACAAATTCGTGTTCTATTTCATTAACTTGTAGAGAGTCAATTGCTTAATATTATTTTATCTGACGATAAAATAGCATCCTGCTCTCCTACCGGCCTGCTCAATCATCAAATACCGCAACTTCCTTTCCGGCCATGAAAACTTCTTTTACCGCCGCGCTGGCCTGGCTGGCGTGCGCGCTGCCCGCCGCCGCGCAGCTGCCCGTTACGTTCACTATTGACACAGCGCCGGCCGGGCGGCTGGCCATCAGCCCGCTCATTTACGGCACCAACCAGCCCCAGCAGGCGGCCGATAACTACGGCTCGGTGCGGCAGGGCGGCAACCGCACCACGGGCTACAACTGGGAAAACAACGCCTCCAACGCCGGCCAGGACTACCAGCACCAGAGCGACGACTACCTCTGCTACGTCGCCGGCCTGTCCAACGCCAGCTGCGCCGTGGCCGGGCAGGTAGTGGCCAGCTTTGTGCAAGACGTGCAGGCCCGGCCGGGCCGCCCCGCCGCCCTGCCCACCCTGCAAATGGCCGGCTACGTGGCCGCCGACAAAAACAACACCTCGGTGAGCGTGGCCGAAACCGCGCCCTCGGCCCGCTGGAAGCCGGTGCTGCCCCGCAAGCCCGGCGGCAGTTTTGCTTACCCGCCCACCCTGGCCGACAACGCCGTGTACATGGACGAGGAGGTGCATTTTCTCACCTCTACCTTCGGCACGGCGGCCAGCGGGGGCGTGCCGGGCTATTTTCTCGACAACGAGCCCGCGCTGTGGACCAGCACCCACCCGCGCATCCACCCCGCGGCGGTGGGCGCGGCCGAGCTGTGGACCAAGTCGCGCGACCTGGCGGCGGCGGTGAAGGACGTGGACCCATCGGCGCAGGTTTACGGGGGCGTGTTCTACGGCTTTGCCGAATACCTGAACGAGCAGAACGCGCCCGACTGGGGCAGCGAAGGCGCGGGCTACCCGTGGTTCGTCGACTATTACCTGGCCAAGATGCAGGCCGCTTCCACCGCCGCCGGCCGCCGCCTGCTCGACGTGCTCGACGTGCACTGGTACCCCGAAGCCACGGGCCTCGACAACGGCAGCTCCGTGCGCATCGTGGGCAACAACGTGTCGGCGGGCGTGCAGCAGGCCCGGCTGCAAGCACCGCGCACCCTCTGGCAGGCCGGCTACGGCGAAACCAGCTGGATAGCGCAGTATTTCGGCCAGTTTTTGCCGTTGCTGCCCCGCCTGCAAACTTCCATCGGCGCGCGGTATCCGGGCACCAAGCTGAGCGTTTCGGAGTATTGCTACGGCGGCTGCGGCGACATTTCGGGCGGGCTGGCGCAGGCCGACGTGCTGGGTATTTTCGGCAAAACCGGCGTGTACAACGCCGATTGGTGGGACGACTGCGGGGCCGGCTCGCGCTCCTACATTTCGCCCGCCTTCCGCCTCTACACCAACTACGACGGCCTGGACGCCCATTTCGGCAGCACCGGCGTGGCGGCCACCACCTCCGACGCGGCCACTACCTCGGTCTACGCCGCCATTCAGGGCAGCAGCGCCAATGTGCTCACGCTGGTCGTGCTCAACAAAAGCGGCCAGCCGGTGCAGGGCGCGTTCACGCTGGGCGGGGGCACGGCCTACGCCACCGCCCGCGCCTGGAGGTTCGACCAAACCAGCCCCGCCCTGGTGGCCCGCGCCGCGCCCGTGCTGAACCCGGGCGGCACCGGCTTCAGCTACACCGTGCCCGCCTTGTCGGCCACCACCATCGAGCTAAAAACTGCCAGTCCGCTGCCCGTCGTGCTGGTCGAATTCACCGGCCAGGCCCAGCCCGATGGGGGCACCCTGCTGCGCTGGCGCACGGCCAGCGAGGCCAACACCGCCGCCTTCGAAGTGCAACGCAGCCGCGACGGCCGCGATTTTCGGCCCGTGCTGCGGGTGCCCGCCACCAACACGGCCACCCCCCACAGCTACGCGGCCCGCGATGCCGCGCCGGGGCCCGACGCCTCCGGGCGGCTCACCTACTACCGGCTGCGCGTGCTCGATAAGGACGGCAGCGCCGCGTTTTCATCGGTGCTGGCCGTACCGCGCACGGCGGGCCTGGCGCGGGCCCTCACCCTGGCGGCGCTGCCCAACCCCGCCCCCGCCGGCACCGCCGTGCAGCTGGCCGTGCAAAACGCCGGGCCTGCCCAATCGGCCCACCTGTCCCTCACCGACGCGCTGGGCCGCGTGGTGCTGAGCCGCATCGTGGCCCTGCCCCAGGATGGAAGTGCAGTGCCTTTGCCAGAAGCAGCGGGCTGGCCCCGAGGCCTGTATATGCTCACGCTGCGGGCCGCCGATGGCGCGGTAGCCCGCCAGAAACTGGCGTTGGAATAAGCCCCCGACAAATTCCCAACCGGTCCTCAGCAAATCGTTCACTTAGGCAGAATTGCTTTAGCAGGCTAAAAGCTTTCGGGGCCGGCAAGCTTCCGGGCGCGGCACTTTTTTGCAAGCGCGGTATCAGAACGGGACGCCAACGCTGGCTGTTGCCAGAAGCCCAAAACGGCTGCCAATCGGCCCAACGGAGTTCGGAGGACAGCCGGCCGTGCCTTTTAATATAAATATCTTACAATACGGTTACGAATGCAGGGGCCCGTTTGTGCGTTGCCAGGCGGTGTACGCCCGCTTTTCGGGCGTGGGCAAGGCACGATTCGCGCTTCGACCGGCCAAATCTTGCCCATTATTTGCGCAGAAATTAGTAGGTTGCTGCTACCGCCCCCGGCCCGAAACCGCTCTTTCCCACCACGGGACGGCTCCGATGCCGCCCCGCCTTGCCGGGCCCTGTTCGTTGGTGCGACGCCTTAGCCCCGCCCGCCTTGTCTACCGTGCCACCTTCTCTCTTGCCCGCCGACGACGCGGCCCGCGTGCGCGCCCTTGCGCGCTACCAGCTGCTCGACGCCCGCCGCGAGAAAATCCTCGACGACGTGGTGGCCGCCACGGCCCGGCTCTTTCGCGTGTCCAACGCCATGCTTTCCCTCGTGGAAGAAACCCAGGTGCTGGTGAAGGCCCCCTACAACCTGCCGGTGGACGTCGAGCGCATCCCGCGCGAGCAAAGCCTGTGCGCGGCCACCATTTTGCAGGACGAGACGGCCGTGTTCGAAGACCTGACCCTGAACAGTGCCCCGGGCGTCGATATTTCCCTCATCCTGCAACTGGGCCTGCGCTTCTACGCCGGCCACAACCTGCGCACCCCCGACGGGCACAACATCGGCACGCTGTGTCTATTCAACGAACAGCCCCGCGCCTTCACGCCGGCCGAGGGCCACTTGCTGGGTCAGCTGGCGGGCCTGGTGATGCACCTGCTGGAGCTGCGCCGCACCCTGGGCCCGCACAGAGGCTTCACGGCCATGCTCTGGGAGCCCATTTACCGCGCCATGGGCGAGCAGCTCGACCGCCTCTCCGCCCTGGCCGAGCGCGCGGTGCCGGCGGCGGGGGCCGCGCAGTTGGCCCCCGCCGCTTGCGCCGAAGCCGGCGCCCTGGTGGCCAGCTTGGACCAGTTTGTAGCCGCCACCCTGCAGCGCAAGTAGCGCCGGCCCCGCGCCGGCGTACTTTTGCGCCGTTTCCGTGTTGGTCATTTTATGCTTGAAGAGAAGAACGAAAAAGTACTGGCGCTGCTCGGGGCCACGGGCTCCATTGGCACGCAGGCGCTGGAGGTGGTGCGGCAGCAGCCGGGCCGGTTCCGGGTGGCGGTGCTAAGCGCCCAGCGGCAGTGGGAACTGCTGGCCCAGCAGGCCCGGGAGTTCCGGCCCGCCGTGGTCGTCATCGGCGATGAAGCCTTCTACCAGCCCCTGCGAGCCGCGCTGGCCGACCAGCCCGAAACCGAGGTGCTGGCCGGCGCCGCCGCCCTGGCCGACATCGTGACCCGCCCCGAAATTGATATCGTGCTCACGGCCCTGGTGGGCTACGCCGGGCTGCTGCCCACGGTGGCCGCCATCCGGGCGGGCAAGGACATTGCCCTGGCCAACAAGGAAACCCTGGTGGTGGCCGGCGAGCTCATCACCGGCCTCGTCAAGCAGCACGGCGTGCGCCTGCTGCCAGTGGACTCCGAGCACTCGGCCATTTTCCAGTGCCTAGTGGGCGAGGCGGCTAATCCCATCGAGAAAATCATCCTCACGGCTTCCGGCGGGCCTTTCCGGGGCCGCACCGCCCAGCAGATGGAGGCCGTGACCAAGGCCCAGGCCCTGAAGCACCCCAACTGGGACATGGGCGCCAAAATCACCATCGATTCGGCCTCGCTCATGAACAAGGGCCTGGAGGTGATTGAGGCCAAGTGGTTGTTTGGGCTGACCAACGAGCAGATTGACGTGGTGGTGCACCCGCAAAGCATTGTGCACTCGCTGGTGCAGTTTCGGGACGGCTCGCTGAAGGCCCAGCTGGGCCTGCCCGACATGAAGCTGCCCATCCAGTACGCGCTGGGCTACCCGCAGCGGCTGGCCAATGCCTTCCCGCGCTTTTCGTTCCTCGACTACCCGAGCCTCACGTTCGAGGCGCCCGACCGGGCCGCGTTCCCCAACCTGGAGTTGGCCTTCGGGGCCATGCGCCGGGGCGGCAACGCGCCTTGCGTGCTCAACGCCGCCAACGAAGTGGCCGTGGCCGCCTTCCTGCGCGAGCAGGTGGGCTTCCGCCAAATGTCGGACCTCGTGGCCGGGTGCCTGGCGCGGGTTTCGTACCTTGCCGAGCCGGCATTGGCCGACCCGGTGGCCACCGACGCGGAAACGCGGCGGTTGGCCGCTTCGCTGCTGTGAGCAGGTCAAAAGAACGTCCTGCTGAGCGGAGCCGAAGCATCTCTATCGCGCAACTAAACTCCAGTAATTGGGATTACTACCCCGGTAGAGATGCTTCGGCTCCGCTGCGCTTCACTCAGCATGACGTTCTTCTATCTTTGCCCTTCATTACCAACTCCCCATTTCCCATTGGCTATTCTCACCATGATTGGCCAGCTTGTGCTGGCGCTTTCCATCCTAGTCGGCTTGCACGAATTCGGCCATTTCGCCTTCGCCAAGCTCTTTAAAATCCGGGTCGATAAGTTCTACATCTTCTTCGACTTCCTGTTTCCGATGCCGACGGTGGCGAATTTCGCGCTGGTCAAAAAGAAAATCGGCGAGACGGAGTACGGCATCGGCTGGTTTCCGCTGGGCGGCTACGTCCAGATTCACGGCATGATTGACGAGACGCAGGACGCCTCGGCCCTGGCCGGCCCGCCGCAGCCCGACGAGTTTCGGGGCAAGCCGGCCTGGCAGCGCCTGCTGGTCATGCTCGGCGGCATCCTGATGAACGTGCTGCTCGGCATCACCATTTTCACGGCCATGACGGCACACTACGGCGACACCTTTTTGCCGGCCTCGGAGGCCCGCTACGGCGTGCTGCCCAACGGCCTGGGCCGGGAGCTGGGCTTCCGCACCGGCGACAAAATCGTGAAAATCAACGGCCGGCCCTTTGCCGAATTCGACGACGTGTACAAGCCCGACGTGCTGATGGGCGACAATTCCTACTACACCGTGGAGCGCAACGGGCAGCTGGAAGACCTCAAAATTCCGAGCAACTTCCTCGACAAATTCGGCAAGCAAACCGAGGACAGCCTGCTGGTGCGGCCGCGCGAAACCTTCGCCGTGGAGCGCGTGGTGGCCGGCGGCAACGCCGCCAAGGGCGGCCTGCTGGTGGGCGACGCCATCACGACCGTGGCCGGCCGGCCGGTGCAGTTCTTCGACGAGCTGCAGGCCGCCCTGCTGGCCCACAAAAAGGAAACCGTGCCGGTCGTGGTGCAACGCAGCGGCCAGCCCCTCACCCTGAACATTGCCGTGGACGGCGCCGGCCACATCGGCTTCGAGCGCAAGTCGACGCTGCACGTGGGCACCCGGCACTACTCGCTGGCGCAGTCGCTGCCGCTGGGCGTGCACAAGGCCTTCGGCGTGATTAGCCTGCAAGCCCACGCCTTCGCCAAGATTGGCCGCGGCGAGCTGTCGGCCTCCGAGAGCCTGGGCGGCCCGGTGGAAATTGCCCAGCAGTTTGGCGGCACTTGGGACTGGCAGCACTTTTGGGGCCTGGCCGGCGGCCTGAGCATGGTGCTTGCCCTGATGAACCTGCTGCCCATTCCGGCCCTCGACGGCGGCCACGTGGTGTTCCTGCTCTACGAAATGGTGCTGCGCCGCAAGCCCTCCGATGCGTTTCTGGAAGGCGCCCAGCGCGTGGGCACGGTGCTCATCCTGGCGCTGATGGCCTACGTCATCGTGTTCAAGCAGGTAATGAAGCTGTTTCACTGACCGGCGAACGGGGATGTTAGCGGAGTGGCGGCACGTCCTGTTCATCTGGTGTCCGCTTGGCGAAGCATCTCTGCTGCGTAACCAATCCTTCGGTCAAGCGGGTTTCGTGTTGCGGGCGAGATGCTTCGGCTCCGCGGACGCCAAATAAGCAGGACGTCCGCTGTTATTGCCTCACGCCAACTTTTTCTTATCACATGCACGTCCTTGCCGCTCTAGCCGCTGTATTGCTGCTCATTCCGCTGGCCGGGGCGGGCCCGATGCGCCACGCCTACCACGCCAGCATCACGGAGCTGCGCTACAACGCAGCCAAAAAACAACTGGAGCTGTCGGTGAAGGTGTTTACGGACGACTTTGAAAAAGGCATTTCGCAGGGCCAGCCGGCCCGCGTCAACCTCGGCGACGCCGGCCCCCGGCCCTTGGCGCTGGCGGCGGCCTACCTGCAGCGCACGCTGCAGGTGAGCACCGTGGCCGGCACCCCGCTGCCGCTGCAAGTGCTGGGCATGCAGGCCGAGACCGACGGCCACTGGTTCTATTGCAAAGTGCCGCTGCCGGGGCCGCTGCCCGCCGTGAAGCTGCGCCAAGCCATACTGCTCGACGTGTTCGGCGACGAGGTCAACATCGTGAACATCGAGGCCGGTGCCCACAAGCAAAGCGCGCTCTTCCGCGCCGGCCACGAACAGGAACTCATTACCTGGTAACGAACCCCGTCGGCGGCTAGGCTTCGGTGGCCCCGCGCAGGAACTGGCAAAAGGGCACCATGGCCCGAAACACTTCCAGCACGTAGGCCCGGAAATCGGCGTGGTCCACCACCTCGGCGTCGGCCAGCGGGTGGGTGGCAACGAAGCTTTTGTGCTTCAACAGCTCAATTTCGGGGTGTTCCGGAGAATACGCCGCCGGCGACTTCTTGAGCTTGTCGCCGCCCAGGGCGCCGAAGTAGCGCCGGAAATCTGGCGCGGCGAGTAGGGCTTTCAGGCCGGCGGCGTTGTAGTCGATTTCCTGGCGGATGGCGGCCAGCTGGGTTTTGTCCGGCATGTAGAGGCCGCCGGCAATCAGGGTCTGGCCGTTGGGGCCCAGTTGCAGGTAGTAGCCGGGGGCGTCCACTTCCTTGCCGGCACTGGCGGTGAAATAGACCGAAAAGTGCGTTTTGTAGGGGTCCTTGTTATTGCTGAAACGCACGTCGCGGTAGATGCGGAACACGCTTTTGCGGCCCCCGGGCCCGGCCAGGGCGGGGTCGAGCTTGGCCAGCTCGCGAAACCAGAACTCGGCGTCCTCGTCGAACTGGGCCCGCAGCTGGTCGTAGGTGGGCTTGCGCTCCTGAAACCACGGCCGCTCGTTGTGCTTGGCCAGGCCGGTGAGGAAGGTGAAGAGGGGTTTGAGCTGCATGGGGGGGAGAAGCGTTTTGAAGGATTTACTTGGTTGAGGTGAGTTTAGGCAGCACGACGGGCTTTTTTAATTTTCAATTCCCCCTCGCCCCTACTCATCGCCTTCCTCATCCTTCTCCGCCTTTGCCGCGCGCACGGCGGCGCTGCGGCGCGGGGCGGGCATGGCGCTGTGCTCGCCGCGGATGGCCTGCCAGATGTTCTCGTTGAAAGCCAGGTCGGGGGCGGCGTCTTCGCGGCTCAGGTCGAACTTTTGGGCGCGGCGGGCGGGGCCGTTGAAGGCAGTGTTGCGCACGTCCTGGGGCGTGGTGGCGGGGCGGGCGGTGTAGGGCGCGGGGTTGGGCTTAGCCGTGAAGCAGGCCCAGAGCGGCGGGGCGGCGGCGTCGTACTGGCTCATGGGCGGCAGGCCGAGGATGAGTTCCAGCGTGCGCAACATGCCCGACGTGGTGTAGGCGGTGTGCACCACGGCGTGGCGGCGGACGTAGGGCCCCATGAGGTAGGCGGTGGAGCGGTGGGCGTCGACGTGGTCGGGGCCGTTCTGGGCATCGTCCTCCACTATCATCACCACCGACTCCTTCCAGACGGGGCTGTGCGAGAGGTGCTCGATGAGGCGGCCGAGGGCCAGGTCGTTGTCGGCGGCGTACGACAGCGGGCTGAGCTCGCCCTTGCGGGCGCCAAAGGTGTGGTCGTTGGGCAGGCGGATGATGCTGAGGGCGGGCAGCTGGCCGGCGGCCACGAGGCGGTCGAAGTCGGCTTCCCAGATTTTTTCGCGGTCCACGTCCTTCACCTTCAAGTCGAAGCCGGGGTAGGCCTCACAAAAATGGCCTTGGATGGCCGGCACGTTGGCTTTGTTCTTGTACACGAACTCGCCGTAGGAGCGGTAGCTGCGGCCGGCGCGCCGGCAATAGTCCCAGAGGAAGCCGTCTTTAGGTTCGGCCACTTCGCCGCGGTTGCCCTCGAAGTCGTAGTTGCCGCCCCGGTCGCTGTAGTTGCTGGGCCAGCTTTTTTCCACAAAATCGGTGGCGTAGGCGGCCGTGCTCCAGTTGTGGCCGTCGGCGCTCACCTCGGCGTCCACGTAAAAATTATCGAGCAGCACAAACTCCCGGGTGAGGGCGTGGTGGTTGGGCGTCACCTTTTCGGGAAACAAGCACAGGCTGGCGTCGCCGTTGCCGGCCGGCACATCGCCGAGCACCTGGTCGTAGGTCCGGTTTTCTTTGATGAGGTAGAAGACGTGCTTGATGGGCGAGGCCCCGCCCACGCGCTGGGGCACGGGGTTGCCGGCGGGCACTTCGGGCGCGGCTTCGCGGGCTTTGGTGAAGGGCGTGTTGGCGTATACCTGGGCCGAGAACGTGGCCAGGGCCGCCGCATCGGGCAGGGGCAGGCGCGAGAGCGACCCTTTCAGCAGCCCGCCGATGTAGCCGGGGGCTTTCTCGCCCACGTCGCGCACCGGGTTGGGCCCGTTGGGGTTGGCCCGCGAGGTGCTGCCTTTGCCGTTCAGCACCAGCAGTTGGCCGCCGGCCACGCGCACCGCCGTGGGGTACCAGCCGGTGGGTACGAAGCCCAGGGGCTTGCTCGCGGCGGGGTCGCGCACGTCGAACACGGCCAGGCAGTTGTTGTCGGCATTGGCGATGAAGAGCTGGGATTCGTCGGCGCTCAGGGCCACGCCGTCGGGCGTGCTGCCGGCGGGCGCGGCCGGAAACAGGGCCGTGTTGAGGGTTTCGGTCACGCGCCCGAGGCGGGTGTCAATCACCGAAACCGAGTTGCTGTTGGCGTTGGCCACAAACAGGCGGCGGCCGTCGCGGGTCAGGGCCAGGTCGTTGGGGTGGCTTTCGACGGGGATGGCGGGCAGCAGCCGGTGGGTGGCCGCGTCGTAGGGCAGCACCGCGTGGCCGCCCCACAGGCTGAGGTAGAGCCGGGTGCCGTCGGGGCTGAGCAGCACGGCGTAAGCCTCGGCCGGCAGCTTGAGGCTGCGCACGACTTTCCGCGTTATCAGGTCGATGGTGTAGAGCGAATTGTCTTCGCGCGTCACGGCGTAGAGGTACTGGCGGGGGCCGTCCACGGCGAGGCCGGCCACGCCGATTTTCTGCTTGGGCCACTGCTCGCCCAGTACCAGGGCGCTGTCGGGCTGCAGCTTCTGGCCCGCAATTTTGAAGACGTGGATGCGGTTGTGCTGCCCGCCCGAGGCGTAGAGCGTGCGGCCGTCGGGGGCGAAGGCCAGGCCGGCCCACGCGGCCGGCACCACGCGGGTGTCGAGCACTTCGCCGGTGGCCGCGTTCAGCAGCTGCACCGAGTTCTGGCCCCAGCCGGCGTTCACCACGGCGGCCAGGCGGCCATCGGGGCTGATTTGCAGGTTCAGCGGCAAGTCGCCGAGGGGCGTGGCCGCGCCGGCGGGGCTGAGCTTCCAGCCGTTGGAAAGCAGCGTTTGGCCGGTGCCGGCCAGGGGGCCGGGCAGCACGCCGGGCGCCTCGGGCGCGGGCCGGGTGCCGGGGCCGGCGGTGCAGCCCAGCAGCAGCAGCGGCGCGAGGCGAAGGAACGAGTAAGCTAAACGCATGAAGAATGAACGGCGCGGAGAAGCGGCCGCGCCGGCAGCCGCGAAGGTAACCGGCCGGCCCGCCCCCGCGGTTACCGGCAGGTTGGGTCTGGGCAGCGGCAGTGCGGATTGCGGGCGGCGGGCGCGTTGATGAAATAGAACAAGCCGAATGCCGTTGTGCCCGCATTGGTCACTTTTTTCGGGTTATTTCATGCTGCGTCGTTTGTCGTGCTGCCTGCTGGCCGCCCTGCCGGTTTACTCCCTCCTGGCCCAATCGTGCGCCGCGCCAGCGCCGGCGGATTCTTTCTGGGCGCAGCAGCTGCGGTTTCCGCGGGTGCGCGCGGCCCGGGCCGGCACCGGGCCCGCGGTGGCCGCCCGGTTGCGCGCGCACGCCCTGGACCCGAACCGGCTCGAAATCCTGCTGCGGCTCGTCAAAACCGACGTGGCGCTGGAGGTGTGGGCCCGCAACCGGGGCGCGGGCCCGTTTGCCTTGCTGCGCCGCTACCCGCTGGCGGCCACTTCCGGCACACTGGGCCCCAAGCGCCGGGCCGGCGACTACCAGGTGCCGGAGGGCTTCTACGAAATCGACCGGTTCAACCCCCACAGCAACTTCCATCTTTCGCTGGGCCTCAACTACCCCAACGCCGCCGACCGCGCCCTGGGCGAGCCCGACCCCGGCGGCGACATTTTCATCCACGGCGGGGCCGCGACGGTGGGTTGCCTACCCCTCACCGACGCGGGCATCGAGGAAGTGTACTTGCTGGCCGTGGCGGCGCGGGCCGCCGGGCAGGCCGTTATTCCGGTGCACATTTTTCCGTTTCCGATAACGGAGGTCGAGCTGGCCAGGCGCGCCGGCAGCCCGCACCAGGCCTTTTGGCGGGGGCTGATGCCGGGCTACGCCGATTTTGAAAAGACACACGACGTGCCGGATGCGGCTGACGGCGCGGTGGCCGGGCGGTAGGGCGCGCGAAAACCGTTGGCGCGGCGCGGCGGCCTAACTTGCCGCCGTGCCGCGCTTCGTCCTGCTCTTTTTGGTTCTGGTGGGCCTTTTCAACGCCAGCCGCGTGCTGCGCGAACCCCGGCCGACCGCCGACCGGCCCATGGATTTCCGCACCTGCTACGCGGGCCAGGCCGTGCTGCGCCAGGGCCTAACCCCCTACAACGACGACGCCCTGAAAGCCGGCTGGCAGCGCATTGTCCGGCAAGAAAGCCTCCGCAGCCACACCCGGCCTGGCCTGCCCAACCTGCCGTTTTTGTATCCGCCCTGGGCGGCGGCCCTGTTCGGCCTCACGGTGGGGCGGCTGCCCTACGGCCGGGCGTGGCCGCTGTGGTACGCGCTGGCCGGGCTGAGCTTGGTGCTGCTGGCGTGGCTGTGGGCCAATATTTTCAACTACCAACACACGCCTGCTGTGCCGTGGTGGCACTTTTTAGCAGCGGGCTTGGCGTTGAAGGGTACCGTGCCGGCCCTGCTCGCCGGGCAGCCCACCTTCGTGGCCCTGGCCTTGGGCGCGGGGGCGCTGGCTGTTGGTGGCTTTCGGGCGGCGGCCTTGGCGCCGGGCAGCCCGCCGGCCGGGGCGGTTGCGCCCGTGCCGCTGGCGGCCTGGCGGCCCTGGGTGGCGGGCGGGCTGCTGGGCCTGGCCGCCTTCAAAGTCACGCTGCTGCTGCCCTTTGCCGCGTGGTTTTTGTGGCGCCGGCAGTGGCCCGCGCTGGCCGTGGCCGCCGCCGTGGTGGCCCTGCTGAGTGCCGTGGCGGCGGTCTGGGCCCGGTTTCCGGCCGAGCTGCTGCCCTCCTACCAGCACTTGCTAGCTCAGGTGCGCGCCCAGGCCTTCGACCCCGCCGACCCCGACTACCCGCTCACCCAAGGCCTGACGCTGCGCCTGGAGCTGGGCAACGTGCTGGAGTGGCTGCGGCCGGGCAGCAGCGGTTGGCACCCGTGGCTGCACGGGCTGCTGTGGCTGGCGGCCGGCCTGCGCCTGGCCTGGCTGCGACAGGCCGGAAAATTAGCCGATGGGTACCTGTTGCTGGTGCTGAGCGTGCTTACCTTGCTCACCACCTATCATTTGTATTACGACGCGCTTCTGCTGCTGCCGCTGCTGGCATATGCGCCGGGCCTGTCCAAACGCGGGCAGGGGCTGCTGCTGGCGCTGCTGCTGCCCCTGCTGCTGCCGCTCAATGGCCTGGCCGTGGCCTCGGGCAACCCCGTGGCGCTGCAGGGCCTGTATTTTCTGATGCCGCTTTCGCTGCTGGGGGTGCTGGTGCTGCTGCTGGCCCGGCCGGTGGGCAAGGCCCGGGCCGATGGCCAAGAAAGCCCGTCCTGCTCATCTGGTGTCCGCGCAGCCGAAGCATAACGTTCCCGGGCGCTACGTACCGGCCGGCCTGGTTTTTTCGTTTACGCTTTTCAATACCCGCTTCTTTGCTTATGAAACGTTTTTTTCTTGCGCTGCTGCCCGTGCTGCTGGCCGGCGGCGCCCACGCCCAGCGCCCCACCGACCTGTGGTATTTCGGCCAGCAGGCCGGCCTCACCTTCGCCGACGGCAACGCGCCCAGGCCGCTCAACGACGGCAAGATGAGCACCTACGAGGGCTGCGCCGTGGCCACCACCGCCAAGGGCGAGTTGCTTTTCTACACCAACGGCGAAACCGTGTGGAACCGCAAGCACCAGCCCATGCCCAACGGCCGCCAGCTGATGGGCAGCGGCAGCAGCACCCAATCGGCCCTCATCGTGCCCGACCCGGGCGCGGGCAACGTGTTTTACATCTTCACCGTGGCGCCGCAGGGCACGCCCAACGGCCTGCGCTACTCCGTGGTGGACATGACCCGCGACGACGGCTTCGGCGACCTGCCCCGCGTGAACCTGCTGCTCATCCAGCCGGTGGCCGAAAAGCTGGCCGCCGTGCGCCACGCCAACGGCCGCGACACCTGGGTGGTGGCCCACCGCTGGAACTCCAACGCCTTCGTGAGCTACCTCGTCACGGCCGATGGAGTTTCCTCGGCCAAGCCCCTGATGAGCAACGTGGGCAGCATGAACGCCGGGCCCGGCCGCAACGCCATCGGCTCCCTCAAGTTCTCGCCCGACGGCCGCCACCTGGCCGCCGCCCTCTGGCGCGAAACCAACCGGTTTGAAACCTACGACTTCGACCGCAACACCGGCAAGGTGAGCAACCCGAGCAGCTTTGGGCCCTACGCCGAAGCCTACGGCGTGGAGTTCTCGCCCGACGGCTCCAAGGTGTACGGCAGCTGCAACGGCGTGGGCGGCGGCCAGACCGAAATCTGGCAATTCGACCTTAAAACCAAAGCTAAGACGCTGGTGGGCAAGTCGGCCAACCGCAAAATCGGCGCCCTGCAGCGCGGCCCCGACGGCCGCATCTACGTGGCCCGCGAAGACAACCCCAACCTCGGCGTGATTCAGGCCCCTAACGCCCTGGGCAAGGACTGCAAGTACACCGACGACGGCGTGAAGCTCGGCGGCCGGCGCAGCAAGCTGGGCCTGCCCGGGTTCGTGGTGGTGCCTTGACGCTGCGCTTAATGAGGAATGAAGAACTGTCATCCTGAGCAGAGCGAAGGACCTTATCACGCAGGAACAGTACACTTCGATTCTAACGACGCGAACCTAATAAGGTCCTTCGCTCTGCTCAGGATGACAATATTCCTCATTCCTCATTCCTCATTCCTCATATAAGCGCAGCGTCTAGCTTTTTCCGCCAATCTTGAAGCGCAGGAAGCCGAACGCCAGCGAGTAATAGGGCGCCTTTTCGCTGAAGTACCCCGTCACGTCGCGCGAGCTGACGCCGGCTTCCCACACGGGGCTCACCAGCGTGACGCCCAGCGGCAGGCTGGTGCCGTAGCCCGCACCACCGCTCACGCCGCTGCTCAGCCGCAGCCAGCGCGTGGGCTTGAAATCGACCCCCAGCCCCACAAAAGGCGCCGTGAGGTTGCCGGCCACCTTGTTGAGCGGGGCCGTGAAGTCCACCCCGGCCTCGAACAAGCTGCTGAGGCGCACGCCGGCGCCCAGGCGCAACTTGGCGGGCAGGGCGGCGGTGCGCTCCTGGGCCGCCTGGTAGGTGAAAAGGTTGGTTTGGTTGGTGTCGAACTGGTTGACAATTTCCTTCAGCACGTTGTAGCTGTTGATGCCCGTAGAGGACGTGGCCTGCAGTTTTTGGTCGGCGGCCGTCACCACGTTGCCGGTCCAGGTCATCGCGCCCAGGTCCGTCACCGACACGCCCAGGCGCAGCAGCTTGCCCACTTCGGCGGCCAGGCCCAGGTCGTAGCCGTTGCCGTGGCCCACGGGGTGCAGGCCCCCGCCGGTTTCAAAGTTGAACTGCGGGTTGGTGGCCAAGTTGCCATAATTGACCTTGAAAATGGGCGAGAGCGCCGTGTAGGCCGCCAAGCTGCCACCCGCCACCCGGATGTCGGCAATGCCAATGCCCTGGATGTAGCGGTAGCCCGCCCCGGCCGAGAGCTTGAACCCCACCTTATCGAGCACCCGGATGCCGTAGGACACGTTGTACTCGCTGGTCCAGGCCAGCTGGATGGAGGTGCCGTCGAGAAAGTTGGAGAGCAGCGGGGGCGGCAGCGTTTGGGTAGCCAGCACGGAGCTGGGGTAGTAGGGCTGCACGCTGGCCGCGTACTGGCCGTTCACGATGACGTCGGCCGCGTTGTGGTTCAGGGCCAGGTGGGCGCCCACCCGCTGGCGGTTGCTGAAAGCCAGGCCGCCCAGGCCGTTGGGCAAGCTCACGGCGAAACCCAGGGTGGTGAAGTCGGCATTGAAGTTGAGGGCGTTGTCGCCTTCGAAGCCCTTCACCAGCTCGGCCTTTTCGGCTGGGCCGATGGGTTGGCTGCTATCGAAGAGAATGTGTTTGAACAGGGTTTTGCTGAGCGTGCGCGAGGCCAGCCCGGCCCCGCCTTCGCCCACCGTGAAGGCCACCGTGGCCTCGCCGGGCCGGCCCAGGTTGGCCGGGTTGATGCCGATGGCTTGGTAATCCTGCGCGAAGGTGTTGATGACCCCGCCGCGGCCGGTGGCGGTGAAATTGCTCAGCTCGTTTTGGGCCCGCACGGCGGCGGGCAGGGCCAGCAGCGCGGCCAGCGGCAGGAGGCAGGGAGAAGCTTTCATACAGAAAAAGGGAGGGAGGGTTTAGCTTGCGGGTGGATTGCGCGGCTGTGAGTGGCAGAATAACGTCATGCTCATCTGGCGTCCGCTTGCCGAAGCATTTCTACCGCTACACTAACTCTGACTTAGAAGCTGCTTGGGTTGCCATTTGAACGGCGTAGAGACGCATATTTGCGTCTCGTCGTCCGCGCCGATTTGCTGATTATCGTTCAACCGAAGGTCAGCGGAGCTGACGACGAGACGCAAATATGCGTCTCTACACCGTTCGGGCAGCTTGGAGCTTGACTCAGACAGCTTCTTGGAGCAGTTCTCAAATCCGTGTACGCGAGCTGCCCCGTGCACGAACCGGAGAACCGCTGTAGGGCGCGGGTGAGATGTCTGGGCGGCGCTCAACATGACGTTCCAGAGATTTTCATTCGCCCGCAAGCTACCGCTTACCCGTCAATATGTTGCTCCCGAAACGCCTTTCCGCCGCCGAGTACGCCGCCGGCATCCGGGCCGGCTCCCGCACCGTGCTGGGCCGCGCCATCACGCTGGTCGAGAGCACCCTGCCTGCCGACCAGGCCCTGGCCCAGCAGGTGCTGCAGGCTGTACTGCCCCACACCGGCGGCAGCCTGCGGGTGGGCATCACGGGCGTGCCGGGCGTGGGCAAAAGCACGTTTATTGAAGCGCTGGGCCGTTATTTGGTTGAAACCCGGGGCGTGAAGCTGGCCGTGCTGGCCGTGGACCCCAGCAGCCAGCGCGGCGGCGGCAGCATCCTGGGCGACAAGACCCGGATGCCCTGGCTGGCGGCCCACGCGGCGGCGTTCATCCGGCCCTCGCCGGCCGGCGGCAGCCTCGGCGGCGTGGCCCGCGCCACCCGCGAGGCCCTGCTGCTGTGCGAAGCGGCGGGCCACGACGTCATTTTCGTCGAAACGGTGGGCGTGGGCCAGTCCGAAACCACCGTGCACGGCCTGGTCGATTTCTTCCTGCTGCTGATGCTGGCCGGCGCCGGCGACGAGCTCCAGGGCCTCAAGCGCGGCATCATGGAAATGGCCGACGCCCTGTGCATCACCAAGGCCGACCACGGCAACGAGCAAGCCGCCCGCCGCGCCAAAATAGACTACCATAGCGCGCTGCACCTGTTTCCGCCGGCGCCCTCGGGCCAGGCGGCGCCGGTGCTGCTCACCTCGGCCGCGGCCGGCACCGGCATCACGGAGGCGTGGGCTGTCATTGAAGCCTACGCCGCCGCCACCCGCGCCAGCGGCTACTTCGCGCAGCGGCGCCAGCAGCAGCAGCTCCAGTGGTTGCAGCACAGCATTGCGCAGGAGCTGGAAACCCGCTTTTACGCCAACGAAGCAGTGCGCCAGCAGCTGCCGGGCGTGCGGGCGGCCGTGGCGGCCGGGCAGCTCACCCCGTGGGCCGCGGCCGAGCAATTGCTGGGCCAATAGCGGGCAGAGAGAGCCGGCGCGGGCGCGCCGCGCCAGCGTCTTGCGCCCCGTACCTTGCGCCCATGTCCGATTTTCGTTTGCGCGTGTTCCAGGCCGTGGCCCGGCAGCTGAGCTTCACCAAGGCGGCCCAGGAGCTGTTCGTGAGCCAGCCGGCCGTCACCAAGCACATTCACGAGCTCGAAAAACAGTACGGCCAGCGCCTGCTGGCCCGGCGCGGCAGCCGCGTGGCCCTCACCGAAGCCGGGCGCCTGCTGCTGGCCCACGCCGAGGCCGTGGCCGCTTCGGCCCAGCAGCTCGACGACCAGCTCCACGCCCTGCGCGACCCCGACGAAGCCGCCGGCCGCCTGCGCCTGGGGGCCAGCACCACCCTCAGCCAGTACGTGCTGCCGGGGCTGCTGCCCGCCTTCCAGGCCCGCTACCCCCGGGTGCAACTCACCCTGCTCAACGCCAACTCCGAGCGTATTGCCGAAGCCCTGCTACGCGGCGAGCTGGACCTGGGCTTCGTGGAGGGCCGCTCCAAAAGCCGCGACCTGCACTACGAGCTGCTGCTGCCCGACGAACTGGTGGCCGTGCGCCGCGCCGCGCCCGCCGGCCCGCCCGCCCTGCCCCTGCCGCTGGCCGACGCCCTGGCCCACCCGCTGGTGCTGCGCGAGCGCGGCTCGGGCACCCTGGAAGTGCTGGAATTTGCGCTGCGCGAACTCAAAATCAAGCTCAGCAGCCTGCAAGTAGTCTTTTATTTCGACAACACCGAAGCCATCAAATCCTACCTCGAAGCGGCGCCCGAGGCGCTGGGCTTCGTTTCGCGGCGGGCCCTTGCGCGGGAACTGGCCAGCGGGCGGCTCGAAATCGTGCCCATCGCCGGCCTGCACCTGCCCCGGCAGTTCGAAGCCGTGTGGGTGCAGGGGCAGCCGCTGGCGCGGGCGGCGCAGCGGTTTCTGGCGTTCGCCCAGGCCCATTTTAAGGAGAAATGATTACCGATGGTTATTCAGAATAACAAATTCGAATAACCCCATCGCTCAGCTCCGACGTAAATTTGACCCATCAAACCCGTTGGTCAAATGGCGTTGTTCCCCGCTCCTGCTGCTCCTTCGCGCCCGTCGGCGCGGCCTACCCCTCCGGCGGGCGGGGCGGGCGTGCCCACAACTCCGGTAGCGGCAGATGCGGAAGGTGCGGGAGTTTTTCGGGCGCTGCACACGCCGCGCACGCTGCTTGGCGTGGCCTTCACCGGGCGGCAGGTGGTGTTCGGGCTCTTCCTCTTGTTCTGCCTCACGCCGTGGGCCTCGCCGCCGGTGGCCCTGGCGCTGGGCCTGGCGCTAGCCCAAACGTTGGGCAACCCCTTCGCCAGCCAGACCAAACAAGCCACGGCCAAGCTGCTGCAATTCTCGGTCGTCGGCCTGGGCTTTGGCATGAACGCCCACGCGGCCGTGCAAGCCGGGCGCGAAGGCATCCTGTTCACGGTCGTGTCCATCTTCGGCACGCTGGTTTTGGGGTATTTCGCTGGCCGGTGGCTGGGGCTGGGGCGGCACGTGGTGCACCTCATCTCGTGCGGCACGGCCATCTGCGGCGGCAGCGCCATTGCGGCGGTGGGGCCGGTACTGCGGGCCAAAGACGAGGAAATGTCGGTGGCGCTGGGCACGGTGTTCGTGCTCAACGCCGTGGCCCTCTTCGCCTTTCCGCCCATCGGCCACGCCCTGGCCATGACGCAAAACCAGTTCGGCCTGTGGTGCGCCATTGCCATCCACGACACCTCCTCGGTGGTGGGCGCGGCCGCGGCCTACGGCGACCAGGCCCTGCAAGTGGCCACCACCGTGAAGCTGGCCCGCGCGCTGTGGATTATCCCCGTGGCCCTCGGCACGGCCGTGCTGTTCAAGCAGCAAGGCGTGAAAACCAAGATTCCCTACTTCATCCTCGGCTTCGTCGCGGCCATGCTCGTCAACACCTTCGTGCCGGCCGCCAAGCCCCTGGGCCCGGTGCTGGTGCACCTGGCCAAAATTGGCCTCACGGTCACCCTGTTTTTCATCGGCGCCGGCCTGTCGGCCAGGGTGGTGAAGGCCGTGGGGGCGCGGCCGTTTGTGCTGGGTGTGCTGCTGTGGGTGGTGGTTTCCACGACGTCACTCTACGTCATCCTCAATAATGGTTAGTTGTCGATGGTTAACGAGGTTCAAAAACCACGTACCATTAACAACTTACCGTTAATAAATCACCCCCGCCGGGGCCGCAGGGCCAGGTAATCCAGGTAATACAGCACCTTCACCGACACCGAGTTGTTGTGCGGCGTGTTGAGTGTGTTGCTCAGGTTGTCGAAGTATTGCGGGGTGGCCGTGTTGCCTTCTAGGAACGAGCCAGCGGCGTTTTTCCACACCACGCTCACCTGCGAGCCGGGGGCAAACCACCACGCGTACACGGCGTCGAGGTTGAAGGCGTTGAAGGTGTTGTCGCGGTTGCGTTCGTAGGCCACCGGGCTCTCGTTGCCGTCGGGGCGCAGCTGCGAAAAGTCGCGGTAGCGCACGTTGCTCACGTAGTGCCGCAGGCGGAGGTTCAGCGACATGCGGTTGGTGAACGTGTAGATGACCGTGGCCGTGTTGGTGACGGTGGTCACGGTGCGGCGGCCCAGCAGCACGTCGCCGTCGGGCCCGCCCAGGGCGGCGAGCAGCGCGGCGTCGGCCGGCAGGCGGCCGTCGAGCCCGCCGGCGTAGCCAATCTGGTTGTAGCGCACCCCGTACCCCAGGCTGTAAACGAAGCTGAGGTGGTCGCTGGCCCGGAAGCGCGGCCCCAGGCTCAGGTCCAGGGCGGTGCGGCCGGTGCGGGCGCCGTCGGATGCGAAGAAACGGCCGCCGTAGCCCACGTCCAGGGCAAATTTGTTGCGGTAATCCGACGAGAAAAACCCGTTGAACCCCACGTTGGCCGGCCGCCGCACGTAGTACTTGCCGAGGGGCGCGCGGCGCGGGTCGAAGAAGTCGCGCGTGAGCGGGGCGGCGTCCAGGTTGAGCCCCGTGGTGAGGAAACTTTTGGTGAACGTGGTGGTGGCCCCGGCGTGCAGGCTCATTTCCTGGTAGCGGGTGGGCCGCTCCAGCAGCGTGTAGTTGGCGCTGAGGTAAGAAGTCAACCGGTTTACTTTCCAGAACGGCTTGTAGATGTTGTAGCCCACGGCCGCCGACTGGTCGATGCTGTTATTGGCGAAGAGCAGGCCCAAGTCGTTGGGGTTGTAGGTGTGCGACTCAATGCCGTGGTCGACGCTCCAGGTGAAGTTGCCGCTGATTTTGGCGAAGTTCAGGTAGTACTTATAGCCGTCGCGCTCGCCGATTTCCTCGGTCGAGTTGAAGGCCTTGCCGCGGCGGTTCGAGTAGATGGCGCGGCCGCTCAGGGCGTAGGAGTTGGCCGGGTTGGCGAAGCGGAACAGCCCGCCGGTCACGTTGGCGTCGTAGGTGGCGCCGGCCCGCGTCACGTTCGTGTTGATGAGCGACACGTAGGAGTTGTTCTTCAGGCTCTGGTCGAGCACCACGATGTTGTAGTTCGACAGCGGCTGGGTGAGCACCCGGCGCCGGGCGCCGGTGGCGCTGTCCTGCACCACGGCAAACACGTCGTTGCTCACCGCGTTGAACACGCCGATGCCCAGGCCCTGGCTGGTGCGGCCCGACACCTTGGTCGCGTTCAGCAGGCGCGTGATGCCGGGGTTTTCGGCCACGAACTCGCCGGGGTGGCGGCCGTCGGCATCGCGCTGGCCCGCCCGGAGCTGGCCGTTCACCCCGCCGAAGCCGATGGGCGTGGTCCCCACCCGGCGCGAATAAAACAGCCCGCCCTTGTTAAACAACTCGGTGCCTTCGGTGAAAAAGCCCCGGTTTTCGTTGTACTGCACCTCAAAGGGCGAGAGGTTGAGCACCTGGTTGTCGCTCTGCACCTGCCCAAAATCGGGCACCAGCGTGGCGTCGAGCGTGAAGCTTTCGTTGATACCCCACTTCACGTCGGCCCCGCCGTTGAAGCTGGTGGTCGTATTCTGCTTGCCCTGTACTTGGTAGGGGTAGTGGTTCACGTAGGCGCTCACGTAGGGCGTGAGCGAGAGGCGCAGCGGCGGCTTGAGGTCGCGCAACCCGGTGAGCTCGCCCCACTGGTTCACGAAGCCGTCGACCTGCGGCCGCACCTCGTTCCAGAAAAACTTCTGGCGGCTGCTGCGCCGCTGCCGGCCAAAATTGATGCCCCACACCTGCTCCGGGGCATTGCTGAAGCGGATGGCCGAAAAGGGAATGCGCAGCTCGGCCACCCAATCGGTGCCACGGATGGCCGCGTGCGAGTCCCACACGGCGTTCCAGTTGCCGTCTTCGCCACCGGCCGGCGACCGGCGCGCGTCCACCTGCACCCCGCCGGGCGTGAGCTGGAACTGGTAGCCGTTGAGGTGGTCGTTGTAGGTGTCGATGAACACGCCGAACCAGTCCGAATTGCCGATGTTGTCGCGCTGGCTCAGCTCGTGCAGTATCGAGTCCGGGGCCGCGTCGTGCATCACGGCGCCAATGTACAGGGCCGCGTCGTCGTACAGCACGCGCACCTCGGTGGGGTGCTTTTCCACGGGCCCCGGCGTGGGTTCTAGCTCGTAAAAACGGGTGGCCACCGGGGCACTTTGCCACACGGCCTCGTCGAGCAGGCCGTCCAGCTTGGGCGGCGCGCTGATGCGCAGGGCCTGCAGCTGGCGCTTGGGGGCCGGCAGGGCCGAGCCGCGGGCCGCGGGCGGGCCCTGCGCCTGCGCCGCCATGGCGAACAAAACCAACCAACCCCCCAGTATGTAACGATGCATAGTAATCAAGCCCTCTAACTTCTCTTAACGACAAGCCCGCAAGCAACGGGATTCGGCCGGCCCATAGATGGCAACCACGGGCCAACGGTTGCTTTTCAGAACCCCGCCCACGCCTAAATAATGCTTTCTCCGAAGCAAAAAAGCCGGTTCCCGCGCGGGAACCGGCCTCGTCGCCGGGCAGCGTTTCCTACTCCTGGCTCGAAATCATCACGTTAAAGTTCTTGCCGTCGTCGTGGCCCAGCAGCTTGCGGTACTTGGCGGCCAGCGCGGCCGGCTGGGCCTTGCCGTTTACCGTCAGCCCGCTGCCGTTGAGCTGCAGCTGAAAGCTCTTGTCGCCGGCGCCCACCACGCCGTCCTGGCGCAATTCGTTGCGCAGGGCTTCGGTGTCCATCTGGGGCGGGCGGGGCGCCACCGGCAGGCCCGAAGGCGGCGGGGGCAGCATCGGGGCGCCCGGCGCCCGGGGCGCACGCGGCGGCCGGGGCGGCCGGGGCGGTTCGCTCCGGCTGAAGCTGGTGGTGCTGCTGCCGCTGTGGTTCATCACCAGCGCGCCCGTGGCGCTCATTTTGCGGCCGGTGCTTTCGTAAAGCTTCAGGTACTTCTGCTGCACCTTGGCGGGCTGCTCCTGGCCGTTCACCGTAAGGCCGCGGGCGGTGAGCTTGAGCTGGTAATTGTCCTTGTCCCGGATGAGGCCGTCGCGTTGCAGCGCGTCGGTGAGTGCGTCGTTCCGGTCGCGGTCGCGGTCGCGGGCGTCTTGCTCGCGGTCGCGCACGCCCTGCTGGCGGTCCATTTTCGCCTGCTCCAAATCCCGCAGCTCCTGCTCCGACTCGCGGATGCGCTCCCGCAACTCCTGGCGGCGCTCCTGCGTTTCCCGCTGGCGGTCGCGGGTTTCCCCGGCCCGGTCCTCGGCCTCGTGCTTGCGGTCTTCCGCTTCCCGGGCACGGTTTTCGGCGTCGGTTTTGTCCGTGGCGCGGCGCGGGTTCGGCCGTCTCAGTTCGCGCAGGGCCTGCTGCGTCGCGCGGCGGCCCTCGGCGCTGAGGGAAGGGTCGCGGAGGGCGGCTTCGAGGCTGCGGCGCGCCTCGTCTATGCCCAGGGCGGCGGCTTGCAGGCCGATGTGAAGGCTGGCGTTGCCCAGCGCCACGGCACTACTGGCCAACTGGTTCAGGGCTTCGTCGTCGATGTCGATGTGCACGCTGCTACCGCCGTGCGGATGGTGCCGGTCGGCGGCGCCGGGGCTCACGTAGACGATAGGACCAGCTGCTTTATTGAGCTTGCTGCCGGATTTTTCCAGTTCTTTTCCGGCTTTGTCAAGGCTCCGGGCCACCTTGCTCATGCTGCGGTTCATACGCTGGTCCAGTTCCGGGTTCCTGTCGTCCCCGTTGCCGGTGCGCACAACGGCATCATCCGCCGCCGGCTGCTCAGTGGGCGGCAGCGGCACCACCGTCACCTGGCGGCCGGCGCGGCGGTCGGCCCTGGAGAGTTGGGCCGGCTCTATCCGCTGGCCGTTCACGGTCAGGTCGGTCAGGCGGCCTTTCTTATCGCGGGTGATGACAACGGCCCCGGTCGGCGCCTGCCGCGGGCCGGTCGCAGGGGCCGAGCCGGGCGGCGGGGCCACATTGGCCGGCATCCCGTCATCCACGACGTTTTGGACCGCGTCAATCCGAGCCACACTCCGCAGCCGGACGCCGGCGGCCGCCGAATCCGAAGGCACGGCCGCCGTTTTATTCCGCCCTTTCGTGGTGTCTTGTTCGGCTGCCGGCTGGTGGCCTTGCGGCGCAAAGGGCAGCCGCGCCGCCAGCGGCCCAGCCAAGGCCACACTGCCGCCCAGCAGCCCCAAGCCCCCCAGCACCAGCGCGCCGGCCAGCAGGCCTTCGGCCAGCGTAGGGCCGGCGGGCCGGCGCTGCACCAAGCGGCGCACCCGGTGCAGCAGGGCGCCGCGCCGGCCCATGGCGGCCAGGGCCAAGCGCGGGGCGGCCGGTACCACGGCGCTGTGGCTCCACTCGGCCAGCGCCGTGAGGGCGTGGGCCAGCCGGAGCGCGTCGCCGCCAATCAGGGCCGTGGCCGTGTCGTCGCAGCAATTTTCGCGTTCCGTCCGCACGCAATTCGCCACGAACCACACCGCCGGGTGGTAGAAGAACAAGGCCTCGGCCACGGTCTGCAACAGGTTCACCAGGTAGTCGCGGCGTAGCACATGGGCCATTTCGTGGGCCAAAATGGCTTCCAGGCAGCCCGGGGCCAGGCCCGCCACCGCGCCCAGCGGCAGCAAAATCACGGGCCGGGCATGGCCCACCACCACCGGCACTTGCACCAGCGCCGACTCCAACAAGGCCACCGGCCGGCGCAAGCCGCTGCGCGCCGCCAGGGCAGCAAGCCGCTGCTGCCACACCGCCCCCAGGGGCCGCACGCGGTAGCGCCGCAACCGCTGCACGTACAGCAAGCCGCCCACCATGCGCAGGCTCATGGCCAGCAGGCCCAGCAGCCACGCCACCACCAGCAGCGGCAAATGGGTGTCGAAATAGCGCAGGCCCGAGGCCAACCACTGCGGCCGTGCCCCAACCGGCCCCGCCGAGGGCGTGGCCGCCCGTGCCATTTCCAGTCGTTGAACGCCGCCAACCGGGCGGGCCGCCCACCCGCGGGCTTCGGGCGCCGCAGCAGCAGCCAAAGCTCCCGCCGCGCCCCGGGCCCGCGGTTCCGCTGGGCGGGGGCCGTCTGCCTCGCGCGGCGCCGTTGGGGGCGCGCCGGCCCGGAAATACACCCCAAACGTGACGCCCGCCAGGGCCACCACCAAACCAAGTGCCGCCGCCGACACCGCGTACCGCACCTCGGCGCGCCGCCGGCGCAGCAGCAACAGGGCGCCGGCCAGCACGGCGGCCACCAGCGCGCCCTGCCACAGCGAGTGCAGCAGCGTCCAGCCCAGAGCCCGCGTGAGGGCGGGCGACATGTAATTCTCAAGCGTGGTCATGGTCGTCGGAATTAGGGGTGGAATTCTGAATTTCAATGTCGTTCAGCAAGCGCCGGATTTGCGCCAGCTCGTCGGCCGAGGTCGGGCGGCTGCCCAGGGCCTGCATCACCAGCTTCAGGGCCGAACCGCCGAAGGTGGCGTCCACGAACTTGTCGAGCAACAGGCCCTGGGTTTCCTGCTCGCGCACCGCAGCCCGGTACACGTGGCTGCGGTCGGCGTCGTCGCGGCGCACCAGCCCTTTCTCAAGCATCAGTTGCAGGATTTTGAGCGTGGTGGTGTAGCCCACCTCCGCCCGCCGGCGCAGGCCCAGGTTGTCGTTGATGGCCCGCACCGTGGCGGGCCCGTGCTGCCACAGCACGTGCAGGATTTCCAATTCGGAATCCGTAGGTTTGGGGGGCGGGGCTTTACTCATCCTGAAAGATACGAAGTGGGTACGAAATATTTCGTAGGATGACACAAAGATGCTACGAAGTAATTCGTAGTTGCAAGATTTTAGTACGAATTATTTCGTACATCACCGCCACAATGCGTTAACTTATTGTTTTTCAAGACAATATTTTTTGCATCAAACGCAGTATTTCCCGGGTACCCCGGGCCCGGCTCGTCCTTACTTCCGCCGCCGGACCAGCGTGACCCGCGCCCGGTGGCAAATGCCGCCCAACGGGGGATTGAACTTGCTAACGCTGACGCGCACCTTGCGCACGTGCGGCAATTCGGCCATGATGCGGTCGAGCACGCGGTGGGCCACGTGCTCCAGCAAGCGGGCCGGCGCCCGCATTTCCTCGGCCACGAGGCGGTAAAGCACTTCGTAGTTCACCGTCTGCTGCAGTTTGTCCGACTCGCCGGCGGCCAGCAGGTCCGTTTTGATAAACAGGTCGACGCCGTACTTATTCCCAATTTTCTGCTCCTCGTCGTAGTAGCCGTGAAAAGCAAAAAACTCCAGTCCTTCGAGTGCGATTTGGCCCATGGAAAATTGCGTTGAATGTTGAATGGTGGGCGGGCCGTGGCCGACCCCGGCAAAGGTGCCGAGTCAGAAACAAAAAAGCCCGCCGGGGGGACAGGCTTTTTTTGATTCGGTCACAAAATTCACGAAATCCGCCCAGAACCCGGGCGAATCCGGAGGCTATATTTCGTCAAAAAAAGACTTTTCCGGCACGGCGACGGCTGTAGCAGCTGCTTCCATGCCCGGGTGGGTCATGGGTTGGGGCTGGATAATTTCGGGCCGGTCGGGGCCGATGGGCCGGATGTCCGGGGCGGGGGGCTCCACGCGGGGGGCGCCCGGCTGCGGCACCTGCGAAGGCGCGGGCTGCTCGATGTTGGGGGCGGGCGAGATGCCGGGGTTTTCGGCCGGGGCGTTGGGCCGCTCAATGTCGGGGTGCGGGGCGGTGCCGGGGTCGGGCTGCTGGCCGGGCTTGGGGTTGTAGCCGGTGGCTTCGGCGGCCCGCTCCAACTGTTCTTCGGAGCGGCTGCGGGCGTTGGGGGCAAACGAAACCGGGGTGGGCGCGGCCACCGCGGCGGCGGGCGAGTGGGCGGAAGCGGAAGAAACCTGCATGGCGGGAGTGGGGTCAGGAGTGGGTTCAGGGGCCGGTTCTTTCGGCCGCTCTACCTGTACGCGGGCCGCCCGCGAAAGGATGGCCGCCGTGCCGCCCTTGGGCCGGTTGCGGGCCTTTTCCACCTTGTCGAGGGCGTCGGAGGCGAGGTGGTGCAGGTCGCGCACCAAGCCGTCGAGCTGCTGCTCCAGGCGCTGGCACTCCTGGCCCAGGCCCGTCACCTCGCGCTGCATGTCGCCCACGGTTTTTTCGGCCTGCTGAAACGCTTCGTCGACCACGGTGCGGGCGCGCTGGCGGGCTTCGTTGAGGAGGTTTTCGGCCTGAAGCTGGGCTTCGCGCCCGCGCAAATCGGCGTCGCGCTGGGCCTGCTCGGTGATGTTGTTGCCGGTGTCCTCGGCCGTTTTCAGGGTGCGGTAGAGGCTGCTTTCCACTTCGCGCATCTTCTGCACGTCCTGCTGGGCGTGCTCCAGCTTGAGGCGCAGCTCGCGGTTTTCGTCGCCTAGCCGCTCCCACTGCTGCGAAATGGTGGTCAGAAACGCCTGCACCTCGTCCTTGTCAATCCCCCGAAAGGATTTCTCAAACGTTTTCTGCCGGATGTCGAGGGCGGTGATTTTCATAATTTAAATGAGGAAGGAAAAATCAGGAATGAAGAATTAACCGGTTAAACGAATGTCAAGAAATGGCTCGTATTGGCTCAATTCCTCGTTCTTCATTCCTCATTCTTCATTCCCAGCTGCCACACGGCCAGGCTGCGGTCGTCGCTACACGAAACTAGCCGGTTTTCGGTGCCCGGCCAAACCAAGCGGTTCACGGAAGTGCCATGGCCAGCCGCCCGGGCCCGGTCGAGCACCCGCAGCAGGGTCAGGGTGGCCGCGTCCCAGAGCTTGATGCTTTTGTCAAGGCTGCACGAAGCCAGGTACCGGCCATCGGGGCTGTAAGCCAGGTGGTGAATGGTGTACAGGTGGGCCGGCACGGCGCCGGCCAACGCGTAGCCGGCGGCCACGTCCCAGGTGCGAATCTGCGCGTCGCGCCCGGCCGTGAGCAGGTGCGCTCCGTCGGGCGAATACGCCACCGAGAACACCGAATTGGTGCTTTCGCCCAGCGTGTATTTTGTCGTCAGCGCGTCCAGGTCCAGCACGCGGGTGAAGGTGTCCGAGCTGCCCACGGCCAACTCGCCGCGGCCTTCGTGCAGGGCCAGGCAGCGCAGGCTTTTGGTGGCGAGGCGCAGCAATTTTTCCAGCCGAAAATCGGGCAGCCTGAGCACCGCCAGCGTGCCGTCGCCCAGGGCCGCGTACAGCCGCTGCCGGCTGTCGGAAACCAGCAGCTCGAAGATGGCCACCGGCGGCAGGGCCGTAGCGAAAGCCAATTGCTTGCGGGTCAAGTCAACGGCCTTAATGCCTTGGAAATTATGCCCCAGCACCAGCAAATCCAGCGCCGGCAAGTGCCGCAGGGCGTACACCGAATTCTCAACCCGGGCCAGCAGCTCGCCGTCGCGGGCGGGCTCGGCGGCGTCCCAGCCCACCACCATGCCGTCGGCGCTGCCCGAATACACGGTGCCGGCCGCGCCACCCGTCAGGGCATACACCGCGTCGCGGTGGCCGGCCAGGGTGGCAATTTTGGTAACGGGCGGGCGGAAAAGTTCGGGCATAGCGGCTACGCAAAGGTAGCTTTGAGGAGCGGGGAGCGCGCAGCGCGCCGCGCGGCGCGAAATCAGCCTTCCAGTTACCCTCCCCCGTTCCGTTTCATGCCGCTTCACTCCCTGCAGCGCCTCTCCCCTACCGCCGTGCTGGGCCTGTGGCACCTCACCGAAACCGCCGCCGAGCTGTGGCCCACCCTGCCCCGCGGCGAAGCCTACCGGGCGCTGTCCCCCGCCACGGCCGACGCTACCCGCCAGGCCCAATGGCTGGCCGGCCGCGCCCTGGTGCACCGCCTGTTGGCCGACCCGGGGGTGGCAACCGCCGCGGCGCCGGCCGATTTGGTGCTGCAAAACGACGCCACTGGCCGCCCCTGGCTGGCGGGCGCGGCCGGCAGCCTCGTGGTGTCGCTGTCGCATTCGGGCCACTGGGTGGCCGCGGTGCTGGCGCGCGGCGGCCGGGCCGGGGTCGACGTTGAAATCGTTCGCGACAAGGCCCAGCGCTTGGCCGGCAAGTTTCTGAACCCCACCGAATGGGACCGGTCCCGGGCCCTGACCCAGCACCTGCCCGCCACGGCCGCCAGCACCCACTACACCCTGCTCTGGAGCGCCAAGGAAACGCTCTACAAGCTGGCTGCGCAACGCGGCATCCTTTTCCGGCAGCAGTTGTTGCTGGATTCGTTTGTGCCGCAGGAATCCGGCGAAATCCCCGCTACGTTGGTACTCGCCGCTACCCGTTCGCGGCACTGCATTTGCTATTATCGGCCGGCACCCGGCTACGTGCTCACGTATTGCCACGAACCCGCCCCGTAGGCCCGGCCGCTTGCCCCGTTTCGCTTTACCTTCCCGCCATGTCTTTTCGCCGAATTTCTATTCTCACCGCCGTGGCCTTGCTGGCCGTCACGCTGGCCGTGGGCGTGGCCCGCGCCCAGTCCTCGGGCAACACCATCGCCAATTTCACCCTCAAAACCGCCGCCAATGCCGACGTGACCCTGAAAAGCTACGCCGACCACAAGGCCGTGGTGGTGGTGTTCCTGAACCCGGCCTGCGCTTTTTCCCGCCTGTACCAGGAGCGGCTGGCTTCGCTCAGCAGCAACTACCGCGGCAAGGGCGTCCAGTTCCTGTTCATCAACGTGCCCATCAACCTCGACGCCCCTGGCACCGCCGCGCCCGGCGAAGTCGAGTTGCCCACCCTCACCGACGCCAGCCAGCAGGTCAGCAACCTGCTCGGCGTGGGCAAAACGGCCGAAGCCGTGGTGCTGGAGCCCGCCGCGGGCGGCTTCGCCATCCGCTACCGCGGCGCCATCGACGACAACCCGCAAGTAGCCGGCAGCGTGCAACAGCACTACTTGCGGCAGGTCCTCGACAACGTGCTGGCCGGCCGGCCCGCCGGCGTAGCCGACAAGCGCGCCGCCGGGTGCTTGATTAAGCGGTAAAGGACTTTTGTCATTGCGAGCGGAGCGCGGCAAGCCGTCCTGTTCTCAGCGACAAGCCCTTTAGACGTGACAAGCATTAACAAAAATCCCCGACTCTGGCGCATGGTCGGGGCTTCATACATCTTGGGGTTGGTCGCTGAGAACAGGACGGCTTGCCACGGCCTGCGGCCTCGAAACGACAAACTTCAACTACTCCAAAATGCTCAGCAGCAGCGCCACCTCGGCGGCTTTCACGGGCTCCTGCAGCTTCTCGAAGCTCATTTGCAGGTTCCGCAGGGCCCGGCGCACGATGTCGAGGTTCGAGCAGGGCTCGAAAAAGATGGGGTTGGAAGTGATGTTGAGCTGGCCGACGTAGTGCTCAATATCGGTGCGCGACAGCACCAGGCCGCGGTTGTAGCAGTTGATGTAGAAAGGCTCGGCCCCCGGCAGCTCGGGCCGGAACGTGAGCACGAACAGGTTGGGCAGGTTCACGCCGAACACGGGCAGGT
>Ga0123338_10000652_pt1 | contig 34993 bp, 26 predicted proteins | sample grotaG_FD_89793 | JGI IMG/M metagenome (GOLD analysis project Ga0123338, IMG submission 89793) | Glacier valley bacterial and archeal communities from Borup Fiord, Nunavut, Canada, to study Microbial Dark Matter (Phase II) -... | ecosystem: Environmental > Aquatic > Freshwater > Ice > Glacier ...
AAAGAAACCGACTGATGTCCGCCTGGTAAAACAAAAACTTTCATTGGTTCAAGAAAGGTTTCCATTGCATCGATCTTCTTTTCCAAAAAAGTAATATCAGTTTCAATGAGATGAGGAATCTTAACTTTTGTATTTCCAGGTTCTGTTGCGAGTATCGAACCAACCGTAAACAACCGATCTTGTATTTCTACCAATTCTTCAGAGCGGTTATTATTTACTTCCTGATCGCGAAGCACTCCAATCCATGAGTTAAGTTCGTCAATTGTACCGTATGTTTCAATGCGGAGATCGGCTTTGGAAACACGCTTGCCACCAAAAAGTGCTGTTGTGCCTTTATCTCCGGTCCTGGTGTAGATCTTCATTCTGAAATTTCAGGATTTATTAAGGCACAAGCAAGTTGACAGTTCACAAAAAAAATAAATTGATAATTATCTTTTCCATGGTGATTCGACTCATCAACCATTTAAGGTGATCGTCTCATTAAAATAGTAAACTTTGTCAACTGTTTATTTGCCTACTGCCAATCACTCACACGCAATTAGCGGGCCGCTTCAACCTCAGTTGGTCTACGATTGATGTCCGTATTCACCTTGTCCCACTCAACCAATCCATCGCGAAGACGAATGATACGATGAGCATAATGTGCGATATCATCTTCGTGCGTTACCATGATGATTGTATTTCCTTTATCATGAAGCTCCTGGAAAAGAGCCATGATATCATACGAGGTTTTTGAATCAAGATTTCCTGTAGGCTCATCGGCAAGGATGATCGAAGGACTATTCACTAACGCGCGTGCAATTGCAACACGTTGCCGCTGACCACCAGACAGTTCATTTGGTTTGTGATGCCAGCGATCGGCAAGGCTTACACTTTCAAGTGCAGCCATTGCCATTTCATTCCTGTCTGACTTTCCATAACCAGCATAGATCAATGGAAGAGCTACATTCTCCATTGCACTTGCGCGAGGTAAAAGGTTGAATGTCTGAAATACGAACCCGATTTCTTTATTACGAACCTGGGCAAGTTCATTCTCCGTCATCTCACTCACCATCTGATTATTGAGCATATACGAACCGCCACTCGGCGTATCAAGACAGCCAACAATGTTCATGAGGGTTGACTTTCCTGAACCAGAAGGGCCCATGAAGGCAACATATTCTCCTTTATTAATGGTGATAGAGACCGACTGCAAGGCGCGCACGATGTTGTCTCCCATCTTGTAAGTCCTTGAAATATCCTTTGTTTCGATGATTTTAGCCATGTCTGATGGTTGGTTATCCTGTACTTGAACTCAATAACGGAGTTTGAGTTACGTTTAAGATAGAAATTGACGAAAAATAGTTGTCTTCTGAGAAAAATCCTATTCACGTGCTGAAGTGTTCATGTGCTAATGTGCTCGCGTAGGTCCCTCTAAACCTGTGAATCTGACCTTCCAATGAAATTTATGCACTCCTCGATGACGGCATCCTCTTTTAAAATTCGATGATGACCCAAGCCTTTTGTGGAGAAAAGTGTTGCGGATGGATATGCTTTCAGAAGTTCGGTCGCATTGACAATCGCGACACTGGCGTCGTCTTCATCCTGAACAATCATTAAACGTATCGGTGTTTTTAGCTGTGCTATGGAATAAAGTGCCGTAAATTCTTCCATAGTCTTTCCGGATTCTCTAAGAACAAAAGTCCTGAAATTTTTTACAGACGCCCACGAACCATTTAGTACTCTAAGGAATTCTTTCAAAATCTCATTGGCAATGGTGGGAGTAGCTATGGTTATCAATGTTCCCACCGGTAATCCTTGAGATGCCGAATACAACGTTGCTGCTCCACCAAACGAATGAGTAATGATTGCCTTCGACTCACCAAATTTCTCAAACACACTAATCAATACTTGTTCAAATTCGAGGATCGTAGTTTGTCTTCCAGAGGAGTTTCCATGCGCTGGTCCGTCAAATGCAATAATGCGATACCCTGCATGCTTCAGTGGCTCAATAAATTTTCTAAACTGCGTTGCCCTTCCCGCCCAGCCATGTACTAATAATACATAAGGTAGTTCCTGTTTCCCCCAAGAATAAATCTGTATGCGCTTGCCAATTACTTCAATAGTAGATCGAATTGACTCTTTTGCTGTGTCAATTTCCTTTTGAGGAATTTTATATTTTACAGGAAAATAAAAAGCAAGACGAAAAATTCTATCGGAAATAAAAGGCGCAACTTTTTCAAGCGTTGGGAATATCCAGCGAACGGTCCTTAAAATAAACGGGAGAGTATTTTTCTTAGTCACGGCGTAATCTATTGATCATAAAGTAAAGGATTATCTCATTCATTTTAGCTTCGAGTTTGGATGATCTTCAATCTAATGCGGACAATCTGTTTCGCTTCGCCATAGCAGCTATGCGAAGGGGCAGTGTGAAACGTATTATCTGATCGTAAACTCAAACCTATTCTCCGAGAACTCAAACGTCTTCAGATCATAAACTCGTTCGACATATATAATATTGTTATTATTATCTGCCAGCACAACTGTTGAGCATCGTGAACCATAACCATTTGTTTTAATAAACATGGAAGACAAAGCTCGCTCGCGCTCAAGCCCAATGCCAGTGTCTGGAAGCTGGTTATCCTTTGCCGGTTCATTATCGAAGAGAAAATCAAACAATGTCGAAGATTTAATTGTCGGTTCACTTAAAATTGATTTAAGCTTTTCCTTTCCCCTTATAACTTTGGGCCATGGCGTATCCAGTAAATGGTTACTCAGTCCATAGAGACCAGGTGCAATCTTTTTTACACCTGAACCATAATTCGAATAATACCAAAGATCATCCACCGTTCCGGTGAGGAGATTAAATCCATTATACTCCTTTCCTGTTTGCTCAACTTCTTTAAGATATGATCCGGCGTCAATTTTTTTCTCTAAAAAATTTGAAACAAGCTGACCACGGGATGGTGCAGTCGGATTAATATTTTTAGGATCACGGTAATTGGTAAGCAGACTTATTTTTCCTGATTTTGTCATTGCCATCCATGTGCCGTTAGCCTCAAGATCACGACCTCCTACAATTTCAGGAAAGTCCTTCCAGTAATGCGCCGCTTCGGTTCTGCGATTATAGAACTCATCGCGATTGGCTGCAACGATCAATTTATAGGTTGGATGATTATGAATTGAAAAAAATATCAGGCACATAAAGTAAAGGTATTACAAAGTCTACATTGTAATATAAAATAGAAAGTGGCGATACCCATGAGATTACTCCACAGAAATAAATTATAAAAATCAATCCCCTTTGAATAATTCCATTTGTGCCGGCAACAGCTGAAATGATCTTCTATGAATAGGCGTTATTCCAAGAGCTCGAATGCCATCACGATGTTGAACAGTTGGGTAACCGACATTGGTTTCCCACCCATATCCAGGAAACTGTACGGCTTGTTTTTGCATTAGCTCATCGCGATAGGTTTTTGCAAGAACAGAAGCAGCCGCAATAGAAAGATATCTGCCATCCCCCTTAATAATACACTCATAACGAATTTCATGATATGAGTTGAAACGGTTTCCATCAATCAACAATAATTCAGGTATTATTTTTAATTGATCCAAGGCAAGATGCATTGCCTTAAATGAAGCGTTCAGGATGTTTATCTGATCAATTTCTACATGACTTACTTCTGCAATTGCCCAGGCTAATGCATCACAAATAATAATTTTCCGAAGCTGGAGACGCTCGTCTTTCGATAATTGCTTTGAATCGTTTAGTAATTTGTGACGATATTTTTTTGGAAGGATCACTGCAGCGGCCACAACCGGGCCAGCAAGACAACCTCTTCCCACCTCATCGCAACCAGCTTCCACTAAATTCTTTGAAAATGAGCTTTTGAGCAACTCTTTGAAATTTTATTACGAGCTTACAATCCAGGTTACAAAGTTGCATGATTAATATTGATTTTTGGCCATGGATTTCGCGGAGTTTCATTAGTAAAAAATTACCGATTTAAATTAATTGAATGGATAATAATAAAAATTGGTCTACACTTTCCTCTTCTGAGAAATACGATAACCCGTGGATCAGTGTAACAGAATTTCAGATCATCAATCCTTCGGGAAAGCCAGGCATCTATGGCAAAGTCCATTTCAAAAATAAAGCGATTGGAATAATTGCACTTGATCAAAGTCAGAATATATGGCTTGTTGGCCAGTATCGCTATCCACTGAATGAATGGTCTTGGGAAATACCAGAAGGCGGTGGTAAGCTTTCAATTGATCCAATAGAATCGGCCAAACGAGAGTTGAAGGAAGAGACTGGATTGATCGCATCAAAGTGGACCTTACTAATAAGAACACATTTATCGAATTCAGTTTCAGATGAAGAAGGGTTTATTTTCCTCGCTGAAGATCTTACAGAAGGAGTAAAAGAACTTGAAGATTCAGAAGCGGACATGAAATTATGGAAGCTGCCGTTTGCAGAAGCACTTTATATGGTGTTGGAAGGAAAGATAACGGATAGCCTGAGTGTGATGGGAATTCTTAAGGTAGCGAGAATACTGGGGGTTTAAACAGGTCGCTTTAAATTTTATCTTTAGTGTTTTACATTGGAGATTAATGTAAAATATCTAACACTAACTTTAAAAATCGAAAGTTGGCAGATATGTATGTGATCGTTATTTTCACCATTCCCAAAATCGTGCAACAACCCTGCCGTCCTATAAAAACTCTCAGACTATCATGGCCCTCTCCTATGTAAAACAATAGAAAATGTAACATGCAAAAACTAATCTGTTGCCACTTAGATAAAAACCAGGAAAACCCCAGAATTTATCTTTTAATTCACGGCCAGTCTTACCGCCAAAATACCATGAAACTTATTCTTGCTTTCCTCCTGTTCTTAATTTTGCAGACAGCCTCTGCACAATATCCCATCCTTACCCAACGTGAACAGGCGAAAGTCGTCGATGAGATCCTTGACGACCGCCTGATCAATCTGTTACCAACATTGATGAGAAGGGAAGGATTTGATATGTGGATAATAATATCACGCGAGTACAATGAAGATCCGATCATCAAAACAATGCTTCCAGCGGTGTGGATGGCGGCACGGCGGACAACCATGTTAATCGCATTCGACAAAGACCCGGAAATGGAATATCTAGCCGTATCACGCTACGATGTTGGCAAAGTTTTCAAACGCGCATGGGACCCCGATGCAAATCCTGATCAATGGGCGCAACTCGGAAAACTAATTGCTGAACACAAACCAAAAAAGATTGGCGTTAACAAAGCACCATCATGGGGACATGCCGATGGATTGACATCAAATGATTACGATAAGCTAATGAGTGTTGTACCGAACGATTTACAAACACACATTGTGTCTGCGGAAAAGCTTGGTGTTGCATGGATGGAAACACGCTCTGAAAAAGAGATGGCTATCTATCCTGAAATATGCCGCATCGCACATACAATTATTAGAGAAGGATTTACTTCGAAAGTTATAACACCTGGAGTAACTACCACGGAAGATCTTGTGTGGTGGTATCGCGAAAGAATTAAAGAATTAAAACTTGATACATGGTTTCATACATCTATCTCTATTCAACGCAACGAACCGGATATTCTAACTTCCAAACGACCACAGCCGTTGATCATTCTGCCAGGCGATCTTTTACATATCGATTTTGGAATTACGTACCTGAGACTTAACACCGATACCCAGGAACACGCTTACGTTTTGAAAGCTGGTGAAAAAGAGGCTCCGATATTTTTACAAAACGCTTTAAAAACTGGCAACAGGCTTCAAGATATTCTTACTTCAAATTTTAAAGAAGGAAGAACAGGAAACGAAATACTCACCGATTCGCGAAAGCAGGCTATTGCAGAAGGCATCGTTCCTTCTATATACACCCATCCCATCGGCTACAATGGTCATGCCGCAGGAACAACTATCGGGCAATGGGACATGCAAGGTGGAGTTCCATTCACAGGAGATTATGGACAGCATCTTAAAACAGCTTATTCAATCGAATTAAATTGTTCAGTAAATGTTCCGGAATGGAAAAAAGATGTTCGTATACAACTTGAACAAGATGGATACTTTGATGAAAAGGGTTTTCGTTATATTGATGGCAGACAAACTGAATTAATACTAATAAAGAGAGCCATAAACGGTGACAAATAGCGAAACAGAAACGCAACTTTCAGATTTTAAAATATCAGATACCGGAAAAAAATTTCTAACGGGATTATTGCGGGGAATACACACCATATACGGCTCAATTGTGTTCCTCATTCTTTTTTTAATATTTCTTCCTCCGCTATTGGTACCAATTCTCTTTCCTAAAAAATTCTCATGGGTTGGCGTTATAAATCGGTGGTGGGCCAAATTACTATTCATCTTTGTTGTACTTCCTTATAAAATTGAGGAACGCTCTGCTCTTGATCGCAGGAAACAATATATCTTTTGTCCAAATCATTTTTCCTATCTCGACATTCCCACCATGGGACTCAATCCTGTGAACACAATCTTCGTGGGTAAAAATGATATGAAGAAAGTGCCACTCTTTGGATTTATGTATGGACGGTTGCATATCACTGTTGACAGAACGAAGTTGAAAAGTAAATATGACAGCATTATCAAATCACGTGAAGCAATTGAGGAAGGGAAGAGCCTTGTTCTTTATCCAGAAGGAGGCATTCATTCAAGGAACCCACCCGAAATGGTCTCCTTTAAAGACGGCGCATTCAGATTAGCAATTGAAAAACAAATCCCGGTTGTACCTGTCACCATTCCTCACAATTGGATAATTTTGCCTGGAAACCAGTTTTTATTGCGACAAGGGAATGTTAGCGTAATTTTCCATGAGCCTATCGAAACAAAAGGCATGACACTCGCAGATGTTGATCGGGTTAAAGAAAAAGTTTTCAATACAATCGAAACGGAATTAAGGAAGTATAACAAATGAAAATTAACAGGCCTCTTCTCGATAAGATCGCACATCTCTCACGCCTTGAGTTTGATGAAAAAGATGCTGATACGATCATGAAGGAAATGAGTGGCATTATTACCTGGGTTGAACAACTGAATAAAGTTGATACCAATGGCATAGAACCATTGACTACTATGAGTCATGAAGTAAATTCCCTTCGTGAAGATAGAGTAAAACCACATCTCGCTCATGATAAAGCGTTACTCAACGCCCCTAAAAAAGACGCTGATTATTTTCATGTCCCTAAAGTTCTAGAGTAACCTTCTTCATGCACATTTTACAATTCTGGAAAACCTGGCCACCCGTTTACAAACGTTTATGGTCAATTATTGCATTAATACTATTAGCATCACTTGCGTTTACCTTAATCTCACTTGCTAAACAGCCCGCGCCTACTTTTACATGGCAACAGCTTCAAGACTTACAACGACAGCAAATTCCTGTTCGTACGGTTGACGTTGGAGGGATCGATTTAACTGTTGAAACCGAAAATTACATTCTCTTTGAAAAATGGTTGAGTAATCCTATTCACCTCAACCCGGTTTTTATTGATGTGTACTTCGCTCTTTTTGCAACAGCACTGATTATAATTTTTTCTACTATCTCCGTGCTTCCGCGTTTTTGGTTTCTAATTGCTGCAGGCTCAACAATATTTATGATTTCGAGTTTTCAATTTGAGGCGTTGGAAATTTTTGGATTCACAAATAAGATTCCCACATTAGTCATTCTTGTTTTATTAATGGGACCCGGTCTTTACTTTCAGTTCATTGACAAGAGTATATCGTTCTCCGTAAGAGTTTTATCATTTTTGATAATAATAATAATTCTAGGTTTTGGAATTAGTTACGTATCCACAGTCCCTCAACCATTGAGATACCTTTCTATCAATACGCTTCCAGCAGCCCTTGTTCTGATTGCACTACTTATCATCCTTGTCTCCCATGAAATAATAGCATCCTTTATTTCATTGGTCAGCCAGGGAACATATAACTCTAAAGCATCAACGCATTATCTTATCATCAGCATCATATATCTCATCAATCTTTGGCTAACGTATCTTGATAGAATAAATTACATTGAGTGGTCATATACCATATCACCTACTTTTCTCCTTGTTATTTCCGGCATTCTTGCTCTCTGGGGAATTCGTCAACGTGAACCTCAATATGAAAATATTATTACTGCCAATCCGTTTGCAGTCTATCTGATTGCATCACTCTGTATAATTTCTTTTGCAGCAATAGGATTCTTCCTTGCTTCATCGAATGATATTGTCATGCTTTCGCTGAATGATCTTATTCTTTACGCTCATATTGGGTATGGAATGATATTTCTTCTTTACGTGATATCCAATTTCTTTACACTGCTTCAGTCCAATTACCATGTGGATCGTGTGTTGTACAAACCAACAACGATGCCTTATTTTTCTTATCGTCTGGGGGGATTAATTTTTACACTAGCACTCTTATTTTATAATAACTGGATTGTCCCTGTCAACCATTTTAAATCAGGTTATAATACTGCATTGGGAGATTTATTTGTATTTGAGAACAATCCAGAATTGGCTGAAGGTTATTACAAGAGAGCTTTCTTTTATGCACCATATAATCAACATGCAGCTCTCGCACTTTCAGAAATTGATCCGGCCCGGCAGAAAAACTATTTAAAGAATGCCAATTCATTCATGCCTACTGAATTTACGTTAATCCGGGAAACGGCCGTCTATTCCAATACCCTTGAACAACTTATGATATTGCAGGAAGCTAATCGGCTATTGCCGAACAGTGGAGTAATTAAAAATGATCTGGGACTGGCATATTCAAAACTTGGAATGGTTGACTCTGCATTCCTTTATTTCTCCCGCGCCAGTAAGAATAAATCTGTCGAATCATCATCGCAGATGAATTTGCTTGGATTGCTTGCCATGAACAATGTGCTGGTAAGCCTGGATTCATTGAATGAACTTGTAAAGTCAAAGGATGTCCAGGTAAAAAGCAATGCTTTCTCAATCGCCAATCACGAGGGAAAAGTAATTGACCTGCCAATTCAATTGCCTGATGATTCAATACTCAATTTATTTTCAGCTTCACTGATCGGCAACTATCTAACCAATCATATCAATCTAACCGACACGTTGTTCCTTTCGAAGTGTATTGCTATGGCACTTAAAAAAGAAAACAAACCCTACAGCGATATAATTTTAATTCCTGCCTCAAATGCATGTTATGCATCAGGCAGGGTGAATAAAGCTTTTGAGTTACTGCAACGGGTAGTTTTTACAAGTTCCGATAAAGGCAAGCACAATACTACTATGGCGATATGGGCATTAGATCAAGGGCACTCTGACGTTGCAATGATGTTTTTAGCGTATGCAATGCCGTACAGAATTCCACAAACATCCCTTGTCAATGCAGTAGCCGTATCGGAGACAGGAAAAATTAATGAATCAATTATTGCATGGGATTCACTTCGATTAAATAAAGATTCTTCCGTAAGACCATTGGCAGAAAGCATGAGTCGCGTGTTTGCTGCCGCTCCTTCATGGTACCACGATTTCACTGAAATAGAAAAATATTACTATCTCCACTATCGTATATCATTGGATGACCCTACACAATTCTCATCGCTTCTTGATCAAATCATAAATGAAAATCTCAAAGCAAAAGCATTACTGGATCGTTCTAAAAAGTTATTTGATCTTGATGAACTATCTGAAGCAGCTGCCCTGTATTCAAAACTTCAGGGATTGCACCTGACTGACATGGGGCTATTCTCAAAAATTAAATACTATGAACTAAGGCTGTTTGCTGCACAGAACTACTTCCCGTTAGTGGAAGAACAAATCAGGAAAGGAATTTCATTTGGTCCTTATCGGGAAACGGACCGCATTTATTATGATGCTCTGCGAGCAATGGCAAACAAAGATTCCCTAAAAGCTGCTCAAAATTTTAATTGGCTTGCAACAAAAAATTATTATTTCGATGAAGGAGTTGTCTCTTCGGCACTATTCTTCCAAAGGTATGGCGTCGATAAAACAAAATCATATCATATCCTTTCCGAGGCTCTTCAGGTCAATCCATCATCCGTAAAAATCCTTAAAGCATACATTCCAGCAGCGATTGCAAACGGTTATGATGAGTATGCTTCCAGCGCTTTTCAAACACTTCAAACATTGATCACACCTGACGCCGTAAGGAAATTTGTTACTGAAAATCGGTTGTCGGGTCTGCTTCCTCAGTGACCGTTATTATTTACCTTTGCCTACGCTATTTTAAAAAGTATTATGGATTCTATGGATTTAAAGAAAGTTCCACTCAACGATATTCATTCAGGCCTTGGGGCCAAGATGGTTCCATTCGCAGGATACACGATGCCTGTCCGATATTCCTCTGACCTGGAAGAGCACATGTCAGTAAGAAATGGTGTCGGTGTATTTGATGTGTCGCACATGGGTGAATTCCTTGTTTCTGGTCCCCAAGCACTGGATCTGATCCAACGCGTAACAAGTAACGATGCGAGCAAACTTATTGATGGTCAGGCGCAATATTCCTGTTTAACAAATGAAACGGGTGGCATTGTCGATGATCTTATTGTTTACAAGCAAAAAGAAAACGAGTACATGCTCGTTGTCAATGCTTCAAACATTGATAAAGATTGGAATTGGATCTCAAAATTCAATATCAACGGTGCGAATATGAAAAACATATCCGATGATACATGTCTCTTTGCCGTTCAGGGTCCTAAAGCAACAATCGTTTTACAAACCCTGACCAAAATTGATCTTTCAGCAATTCCATATTATCATTTTGCTTTAGGTGAATTTGCAGGTATTAAAAACGTTTGTATCAGCAACACAGGTTATACAGGTGCCGGCGGTTTTGAAATTTATTGTCCTGCCACTGAAGCAGTAAAAATCTGGAACGCAATCTTCGAGGCCGGAAAAAATGAAACTATAAAACCTATTGGACTTGGTGCACGCGACACGCTTCGCCTGGAAATGGGATTTTGTCTTTACGGCAACGATATTGATGATACTACTTGGCGGCTGGAAGCAGGTCTTGGATGGATTACTAAGTTCTCAAAAGACTTTACAAACTCTCCGGCATTGATGAGACAAAAGCAAGAAGGCGTTAAGCGTAAACTTGTTGGTTTTAAAATGATCGATAAAGGAATTCCGCGCCATGACTATCCTATTAAAGATGCTTTTGGTAACCTGATAGGAAAAGTTACCTCCGGAACAATTTCACCTGTCATGGGAATGGGAATTGGCTTAGGATATGTGACCGTGGAAAATTCAAAACACGGGACTGAAATTTTTATCGATGTACGCAGCAAGGCATTGAAAGCCGTCGTAAACAAACTTCCCTTAATTTAACTTCAGGCCATTGCCTTTCTAATTCCTTCAAAATGAAATCAATTGATGTTTGCCTGAGTCCTGAGCTAATGCACTTATACGATGTAAAAGATCGTACGGTAGTGGTCGTGGACATACTTCGGGCTACTTCCTGCATGGTTACTGCATTCGCTCATGGTGTCGAATGTATACATCCCTTTGCAGATCTTTCGGCATGTAAGGCCATGAAAGCGAAAGGATTTATCACATCGGGAGAACGCGATGGAAAAAAAGTAGATGGATTTGATCGTGGCAATTCTCCTTTTGAATACATGGGCGAAGATGTACGCGATAAAAAGATTGCATTCACTACAACCAATGGAACGCAGGCAATTGAAAAAGCCCTTGGCGCAAAGAAGATAATAATAGGTTCATTTCTTAATCTCTCCTCTGTTATTAAATACCTATTGTTTGGCGATAATAATGTGCTGATCATCTGTGCAGGCTGGAAAGGTAAAGTCAATCTTGAAGACACACTCTTCGCAGGTGCAATAGTCGAAAAATTACGGAACCATATTGAGCCTGACTGCGATGCTCCTTTAGCAGCACAATACTTATACAATCTTGCAAAAGATGATATGATGGGATTTCTCAGCAACTCATCTCATGTGAAGCGCCTTCAACGATTAAACATTCAAAAAGATATTGAATTTTGTCTTACACCTGATCAGTATTCTATTGTGCCGGTTATGAAGGATGGAAAATTAACGATTACGTAATTGTACCACGTGCTCCTTATAGGAGCAAATATTACGGAAATTGATTATCGTAATTTCAAGCCTTCTAAAATCATTCACTTCATTTAACCTCTCATCCTTAATCGCGTATCTATTCCACAGATATTTCACCTATTTTAGGTCTCTTTCAAAAACCTTCTAATCACAATGAAAATAAAAAGCCTCTTTCTCCTCATGTTGGTTATGACGTCGTCATTATACGGTACCAATACAACGGATACGCGACTGCTATCACAACCTGCAGCAAGCGCAAATAATATTGCATTTATTTATGCTGAAGATCTTTGGATTGCCAATCCTGATGGATCTCAACCAATACGTCTTACAGTAGATGAAGGCGTTGAATCAAATCCAGCGTTCTCACCGGATGGAAAACTCATTGCGTTCAGCGCACAATACGATGGCAACACGGATGTATTCATTATTCCAATTGAGGGAGGGATTCCGACACGCCTTACCTGGCATCCAGGAGCTGATAACGTAAAAAGTTTTACCCCTGATGGTAAAGGTGTTTTATTCTCATCACAGCGCTCAACTTTTACTAATCGTTATGCGCAACTCTATACTGTTCCAATAACAGGCGCTTATCCAACGCAACTTGAAATCCCAAATGCATTTCACGCAACCTATTCGCCAGACGGAAAATCAATAGCGTATACTCCTATCGCTGACGCTTTCAGACAGTGGAAAAACTATCGTGGAGGAAGTATTGCAACAATCTGGATATTTTCGTTTGGGGATAAATCAGCTGTAAAGATTTCACAACCGGAAGGTGGAAGCAATGACGCCGGGCCGGCATGGATTGATGGCAAGATTTATTTTAGAAGTGACAGAAATGGAGAGTTCAATTTATTCTCATACGATGTTGCATCGAAAGAAATAAAACAGCTTACTGCTTACAAAGATTTCCCTGTGATGAATATGACCGCCGGAAGTGGAAAAATCATTTTCGAACAGGCGGGATATCTGCACACCTTTGACTTGAGTACGTCAACAGCGAAGAAAATTACCGTTGGCATCGCTGCTGATTTACAAGAACTTCGTCCCCGATTTGTAAAAGGACCAACCTACATCCGCAACGGAGGAATTTCTACAACTGGCTCAAGAGTTGTCGTTGATTTCAGAGGTGATATTATTACAATTCCAGCTGAAAAAGGTGATCCACGCAACATCACGATGACGCCTGGTGTTCATGAAAAATCTCCTGTATGGTCATCGGATGGTAAATCAATCGCTTATTTCTCCGATGCCTCGGGTGAATATGAATTACATGTAAAAGCTCAGGATGGAAAAGGTGACGCAAAAGCGTTCAAATTAAACGGAACAGGATTCTATGCATTCCCAAAGTGGTCACCTGATAGCAAGAAAATTTCCTATGTTGATAATGGAAGAAATATTTATGTAGTAGAGGTGGCTACGGGCACAATTAAAAAAATTGACTCTGATGAACTTTATACTCCCGGTGCTTTCCGCAATCAGTTTGGGGATTGGTCAGGCGATTCCAAATGGATCGTTTACACAAAATTGATCGGAACAAACTTTAAGAAAGTGATGATGTATTCCCTTGATCAAAGTAAGTCTTATGCTGTAACAGATGGATTGACAGATGCGTCAGAACCAACCTTCGATCCGGCTGGCAAATATCTTTTCTTCCTTGCGTCAATAAATGCTGGACCAGTGCTAAGCTGGTTTGATCAGTCCAATGCGGATATGACATCCAACTATTCGATATATCTACTTACACTTCAAAAGGAAACTATATCTCCCTTCGCAAAAGAAAGTGATGAAGAAGAATTCAAAGCTGAGAAAACTGAACCTACCACACTAACGGACGATAAGACCAAGACTCCGGTAGCAGAGAAAAAGACTGAATCTTTAAGAATTGATTGGAAGGATATTCAAAATCGTATTATTGATTTTCCCATAAAAGCAGGCAATTATTCAGAACTCAGCATGGAGAAAGATGGTGAGCTTTTCTATCTATCACGTCCAGCGGAAGGTTCCAGTACGCTTCATAAGTATGATATGAAGAAGCGCAAGGATACAGAAGTAATGGAAGCGGATCACTACGAACTTTCTGCGGATGGAAAGAAGATGCTATACATCAATGGAAATGGAAAAACGTGGGGAATTTCAGGGGCCGGCGAAAAACCAGAAGCAGGAAAAGGAATTTTAAATGTTGCCGATGTTCAGGTCAAAATGGATCCAGCTGCTGAATGGCCAAATATTTTCAATGAAGCGTGGCGCGTCAATCGAGATTACTTCTATGATCCAGGAATGCACGGTGCTGATTGGCCGGCAATGAAAAAGAAATATGCAGTATTCTTAAATGATCTTTCATGCCGCAGTGATTTAAATACAGTTATTCAATGGATGTGCAGCGAGCTTGCTGTTGGCCACCATCGCGTAACGGCTTTCGGTGAACGTTTAAATAATCCTATGACAGTGTCGGGCGGATTACTTGGGGCCGATTATGCTATTGCAAATGGACGTTACCAGATCAAAAAGATTTTTGGTGGACTTAACTATAATCCAAATCTTCGTTCGCCATTGACAGAGCCTGGCGTTAATGCACTTGTAGGTGATTACATCCTTGCCATAAACGGAAAAGATATTCCTGCAACAGAAAATTTCTTCAAGTTCTTCGAAGCAACAGCAGGAAAGATTATTGAATTAACAATCGGGCCGAATCCAAATCTTACCGGTTCACGGGTTGTGAAGGTCGTTCCTGTTGATAACGAAAGTGCTCTTCGCAACCGCGATTGGGTTGAAGGCAATCTTAAAAAAGTTACAGATGCAACTAAAGGACAGGTTGCATACGTGTATGTTCCGAATACTGCCGGCTTAGGTCATGAATATTTTAAACGATACTTCTTTCCTCAGGCGGATAGAAAAGCAATTATCATTGACGAACGTTTTAATGGTGGCGGCAGTTTGGCGGATTATTACATTGATCTGCTACAACGTCCTTACCAGGCACATTGGAACATGCGTTATGGTAAAGACTTGAAAACACCAAGCGCATCTATTCAAGGTCCTAAAGTTATGATCATTGACGAAACTGCTGGCTCTGGTGGTGACATGTTACCATGGATGTTCCACAAGTTTAATGTTGGTACGATCGTTGGAAAGAGAACATGGGGTGGACTTGTTGGTATTCTTGGTTTCCCTGAATTCCTTGACGGTGGTGGTGTTACTGCTCCAAATGTTGGCATCTGGACGAAAGATGGATTTGTTGTTGAGAACGTCGGTGTTGCGCCTGATATCGAAGTAGAGCAAACTCCTTCAGAAGTAATTAAAGGAAACGATCCACAGTTGCAGAAAGCAATTGAAGTAGCGTTGAAAGAATTGGAAGCACATCCGCAAGTTGAAACTGTGAGACCGCCGTATCCGGTGAGAGTGAAAAAATAGTAAGTAAGAAAGGAAAATTGAGAAGCGGAAAGGTCGAGAATAAGACTTCCCGATGATAAAAACCCGGTACTGGTAAACCAGGCCGGGTTTTTTATTGGAAAGACTTTGGCTTTGAGTTTTCCACCGCAAAGATTCTGCGAAGAGAAAACTCGAAGAGTCACAAGAAAATGTCGCCAGACAGTTTAACTTTTCAGCTTTGGATTAGCATGATGCCTCGCATGATCTCTTGTAGCCTTTTTATCCATATTTTTCTGAAATGCTTTTGTAAGATCAACCCCTGTTTGATTCGCTAAACAAATCAATACCCACAGCACATCCGCCATTTCATCTCCGAGATCTTTCGACTTGTCAGATTCCTTCTCAGATTGTTCACCATAACGCCTCGCCATGATGCGGGCAACCTCTCCCACTTCTTCTGTTAATAAAGCTGTGTTCGTAAGTTCATTAAAGTAGCGTACGCCGTGTTGCTTGATCCACTCGTCGACTTTTGTTTGGGCGTTTTGTAATGTCATAGTATATTTTTTTAGCTCATTCCATAGCCATGCGTTTCATGATCGCAAGACTTAATGTTGAAAATTAAGGAAAAGAATGATATTGCTCGAACATCTTTGACACTGGGAATGCATTCATCGCAGATGACGCCGGGAAAATACGTGACAAGATGCACAGAAGTAATACTAAAAAACTCTTTAATGGCCCTGTGAACTCCAACACATTCTTAGGATAAAAATCATTTTAAAAGGCGAAATCCGTTATAAACTGCAGCTTCATCCGAAGAGAACGGCGATGAGATATCCTGAATAGAATGTATCTTGGTTGAGAATTGAAATTAATGCAAAGACATGAATTTTTAAAGCTTATTAGTAGTGGCGCCTTACTTGCCTGCTCGGGTTGTCTTAATTCCTGTGCTCCGGATTATATAGATCCTGCCCCAAAAGACATTAATTTTACCCTCGATCTTTTAGATATTGAAAATGCATCACTCACTCCGATAGGAGGCTCACTCATTAAGAATGGTGTAATCGTAGCAAGAATCACGTCAACAGAATATATCGCAATAAGTCAAACGTGTACTCACGAAACCATTTCGGTAAATTTCCAGTCGGCAGAAAAGAATTTCTTATGCCCACGACATGGAAGCAAGTTCGATAGAAATGGCAATGCTATAAACGGCCCTGCTACCAAGCCACTACACAAATACAACGTAGAATTCAATGCAGGTATCTTGCGTGTATTTTCTTAGGTCAGATTACAAAACATAACTACTGCCCCATCATCACAAAGGCTCCCCAATAGTATGGCTCTTTATATTTTGCCATCAACTGCAATTGCGCTTGCTTGAATGCTTTCTGCTTATTGCCCCCTGCCTTCGTCCAGTTGGAATAAAAACTTGTCATCAACATTTGAGTTGCAGCATCATCCACTTTCCATAAGCTCATAATTAATGCATTCGCTCCAGCAACAACAAAAGCCCGCTGCAAACCATAAACACCTTCACCGGCTTTTACATCTCCTAATCCTGTTTCACATGCGCTCAACACAATAAGGTCCGTTCCTTCAAGACTAAGATTCATTGCTTCGTAGGCAGTAAGAATTCCATTGTCATTACTTTGAAGATCTGCCGTCTGTTCCGATTTATTTGGATCGGGCGCACCGGATAAAATCAAGCCGGACCTCAATAGCGGGTTATTCTTTGCATTCTCGCTATCGACTCCCATTGCACTTGTGCTGGCAGCATCCGCAAGAAAATATCCATGCGTTGCGATGTGCATGAGTGACGGAGATTGCACTGCCTTTATGTTTGCTTCTGTTGCAAGTTTCTGCTCACGTGATGTCACCGTGTACCCGGATACTTTCAGAATTTTTGCAATCCCTTCAATTTCAGCTTTCGTTCCTGGTAATGCTTCAGCTGCACCTCCGAAATCAGGAAAACCTAAAAGGAACGCGTCTTTTTTCGTTGGCGATTTCTTTGTCTTTAATGATAAAAGATCTTTGGAATTTCCAATTGTAACAACATCGAACCGGGTCTCGATATAAACTCCCTGAGCCGTTTTCAATGTGTTGATGTTGATCTGATTGTACACACCATCTGGGGAGATGTACAATGTTTTCTTACCTGTTACAAGCGGATCAATTTTTGACCAGAATTTATCATACGAATATTCATCGTCCAGTTTCGAAATAATCGCATTCTTATAATATTTGGCATACTTGGTTTCAATCTCTGAGCCATCTTCCAACACGGCCATTTTTGGAAGGGCACTTCCTTTTGTTGCAATAAGAACAACATACTTGGCTTTGTCAGTAAAGTCTTTATCGAAATTGCGAACACGAACAATTTCCACAAGAGCTTCAAGATCGCCTAGCTTCGCCACTACTTGTGGAAAAGTTACAGTACTTGTAGAATAGCCTTTAGAAAAATCATTTGATCGTTGTGACAATGTGCGCTCGGCGATGTTTGCCTGTTGCTCCATCGATTTAAGATCAATCTTTTGATCTTTTAATTCATCTTTTGAAAGAGCATAGTACCGAGACAATTGTTCTTTTTGTGCGATCCAATCGAGGTAATCTTTTATCAGCGCTGCATCACCACTTGCGAGAATAGATTTCTTGATCTTATTCGTGGAATTCAGAAGAAGCGCTTTCGTTGCGATCTGATAGTCAAAAACTTCTTTTAAAATGTCAGGCTGAGTTACACTGGCTTCTACGGCATAACCATAAAACCGTTGAAAGCGTGGCTGAAGTATATCCCAGTACTTTGATTTTTCCGCTTCACTCATTGGTGGAAAATACTGATTGATAAAATCAATTGATTTTGTCATAGCTTCATGAAAGTGTGCGTATGCTGTAACTAAATCTCCCTTCTTCCAATATACAATGGCAAGATTCTCAAGTGATTTTACATAATCAGGATGATTCTCTCCAAGTGTTGTCTTGCGCGTTGTGACTGCTTTCATCAACGCAACTTCCGCTTCAGGAAATTTTCCTTCAATACGATAAAGTACTCCGATATCATTCTGTACTTTGGCATAAGAAGCATTTTCTTCACCAAATTGTTTCTTATAAATCCCCAGTGATTTTTGAAGTAATGGCTCACCTTGCTCAGGTCGACCCGTCTGCATGTAAAGCAATGCAAGCTGATTCAGCAATGAGGCATATTCAGGTGCATTTGTCTGCAACTTTGTTTCAAACACTTTCTTAATAGTAACAAAAGTTGCTTCGGCTTGAACATAATCGCCTGACAATTGATAAAGCAAGGCAAGATTTGACTGGAATCTTCTGTTATCAAACGAATTTTTACCTTGAAATAATTTTTTATTTGTGCCTTCTGTGTTCTTAATAGCATCTTTCATTAATTCGATTGCGTTACTATAACGGCCTAACGTCTGGTATAACATTGCTTTATTATTCTCAACAATTGCATACTGCATACTATTCACAGTAAATTTTGATTTCAAAAGTGAAGCTGAAAGATCGAAATTCTTTTCAGCTTGATTATACTTCCCGATCATCTGGTCAAGTTTCGCTCGACTATTAAGATTGGCAGCATAACCAACACTTATATCACCAAGAACTTTGGCTGTATACTCAAGAGAATAACTGATTGATGTGTCAGCATCATTCACTCGACCTTGTAACAGATACACCAAGGAAAGATTTGATATGCATTTCAGATAACTGATATCATTTGTAAGCGACTTCTCCTCCATAAAACTCCTTGCATTTACAAGTGCCTTCTCTGCAGCTTTAAACTGTCTCAGGTTATAATATGTAATTGCTACCGCAAGTGTATCACGTGCAATATCAGAATCTGTTTTTTCACTCTTTTCTTTTAAACTATACAATGCATTCGCACCATCTTCACCCTTATTCTTAATATCAAAAAAACCAGCAGTCTCATTAACCGACATCACTAATTGAAAATCGATTGAGTCCAATCTCGCTTTCTCTTTGGCACCTGCTTTTCCGCCCTCTTCTTTGAGCCCCTTCATTAACTTTCCCCAATCCTGTGCTGTGACTTGCAGTGAAACAAAAACCGCAATTAAAAATATAATTGACTTCATAATGATTTATTCTAATGTATTAATCGGTTAATCTGAGGCCTAAAATTAGTTGATAATTTTAAAAATTATCTACATCCCGATAAGCCTTGATCACCGCCATCTCTCCCTCTTTTCCATCTTTTGAATTTCCATGCTCCATTCCCATAATACCTTTATAGCCCTTATCGTATAGATGTTTGAATATATTTTTATAATTCACTTCTCCGGTCGTTGGCTCTTTTCTTCCGGGATTATCTCCGATCTGCAGGTAGGCAATCTCATCCCAGCATTTATCAATATTGTTAATGATATCTCCTTCGTTTCGTTGCATGTGATAGATGTCATACAGAATTTTACACGAAGGACTTTTCACCGCTTTGCAAATGGCGAAGCTTTGATCAGAATTACGAAGAAATAGTTCAGGGTTGTCACTCAACGGTTCGAGTACCATTATCAATCCTACAGGCTCAAGAATATCAGATCCCCTTCTCAAGGCATCAACCACATTCGCAGTTTGAATTCCCAGTGGAAGGTTGCGTTCAAAAAAACCAGGAACAACTGTTGCCCATTTTGCATTTACACGTTTTGCCGTTTCAACTGACGTTTTACATGTTGCTAAAAACACATCCAGAAATTCCTTTTTTCCAGTAGTCAATGAGATTTTCCAATTATCACCGCCATCAACAACAAATACGCCCATGTTCATACCAAGTTGTGATAACGTCTTACCGATCTTTTCCTGATCAGCTACGTTTCTTCTTAACAATCCATTATCCTCAACGGAACGAAAACCCTGATCATGCATAAATTTTATCTGGTCGATAAAGTCAGCACCACCATTGTTTTTGAACATTCCGTCATGTGGAGCATAATTCAATTTGAACGTTGGTTGTCCTTCATACGCTTCCGCGTGTGTTGCTGAAAATACTGGAAGCATTGCAGTTCCTGCTGCCATTGCGAGACTTTTCTGAATAAAATTTCTTCGTTGCATAAGCGGTTTGGCAATGTGTTTTTTTACACAAATAATTTAAAAGGTTTATTGAGCCGTTGAAGTTATAAAGTATCGCTGAATATCGTCTAACTTTCGGTTAAAAAACAAGCTTAAGCACTGACTTAAGTGTTTTACGTAGTCGAAACAACCCAATTGGATTTGAAACTTTTCCACAACCTGTCTGAAGCCGTCGTTGAATCTCTCGATGAAATATTTGTTGGCAACCGATATGCCGACAAAGTCATCGAAAAAGTATTGAAACAAAATCCTAAATGGGGTGCGCGCGACAGGAGATTTATTGCCGAAACAACGTATGATATTGTTCGCTGGCACCGGCTGTTTGTTTACCTGATGGATTGTGACGAACATGATTTCTGGAAATTACTTCAGGCATGGTGTATCTGGAATAAAATCGCAACACCAGGCTGGGAAGAGTTTCCACCTGCAGATAAGGGAAAGTTTTTCGAGCGTTACGATAAAATAAAAAGTACCACAAAAATCCGTGAATCAATCCCGGATTGGATGGATGATCTTGGAAGAAAAGAATTAGGAAAAACCTGGGACACTGAAATACAAGCTCTCAATGAGCAAGCACGTGTTGTATTAAGGGTAAATACGCTAAAAATCGATCGAAAAAATTTGCAACAGCAACTTAAAGAAGAAGAGATTCTTGCTGATGCTCCTGCTGCATTTCCAGATGCACTGATACTGGAAGAGCGTCAGAATATTTTTACACGACAACAATTCAAGGATGGACTATTTGAAGTTCAGGATGCCGGTTCGCAATTGATCGCACCTTTCCTTCACGTTTCGCCTGGTCAACGCGTCATTGATGCGTGCGCAGGTGCCGGTGGAAAAACATTACATCTTGCATCATTACTTAATAATAAAGGACGAATCATCGCACTCGATACGGAAGGCTATAAGCTTGATGAATTAAAAAAACGTGCTAGAAGAGCTGGCGCAAGTGATACCATTGAAACACGCACTATCGATTCATCCAAAGTGATCAAGCGACTTGAAAATTCGGCCGACAGGCTTTTGCTTGATGTTCCTTGTTCGGGATTAGGTGTCATACGGCGTAATCCTGATTCGAAGTGGAAAACATCACAAGAGTTTATTGATACAGTAAAAGTTATTCAACATACTATTCTCAAAGACTATAGTTCAATGCTTAAAATTGGTGGGCTCATGGTTTACTCAACCTGCAGCATTCTTCCAAGCGAAAATGAAAAACAGGTTGAGTCATTCTTAAAAGAGAATCCTGGAAAGTTTGAATTGCAAGAGCAAAAGATGGTTTATCCAAGTGAAGGGTTTGATGGATTTTTTATGGCGAGATTGAAACGAATTTCGAAGTAGGCTCGCACAACCCAACAGAACGGATTAGATACGTTAAACCTGTGTGTCATCACTTACTTCAACTACGACTTTTATTCGCATAGTCAAAGATCTTATAACCTCTCCCACCCCGATAAACCAATATTTCATTATTGTTATAAAAAATAACGCCTTGCAAAGGTATAAATGAAGCGGCACAACATTTGTGCTTAAGTACCTGAATGCATAAAATCTAAATTCTGATAATCTGCAATTTTGCATAACTCCAAACCTGAACTAAATTACATCTAAAGCGATATTAGTCTGATTATGCCGCACCATACGTACCCTTCATGAAAGCCGCAACCGACATCAGCAGACAATTTATTTCTGGCGGAGGGGAGATGGGCGAACTGATTCGTTCAAAAGACTGGAGTAAAACTCCAGTTGGCTCTATTGATTCGTGGCCCCAAAGTCTTCGAACTACTCTTAGCATAATCCTGCACTCAAAGTTTCCAATGTTTTTATTCTGGGGAAAAGAATTGACATGCTTTTACAATGATGGCTATAGGCCAAGTCTTGGAAAAGATGGTAAGCACCCGAGTATACTTGGAGTAGCGGGTGAAAAAGCGTGGCCTGAAATCTGGCAATTCATCAAACCAATAATCGACCAGGTCCTCGCTGGTGGTGAAGCAAACTGGAATGAAGATCAACTTCTTCCCATCTATCGGAATGGAAAAATTGAAGATGTGTATTGGACCTTCAGTTATAGTCCTGTAAATGATGAAACAGACAAAGTTGCCGGTGTATTTGTTACTTGTACTGAAACAACTGACAAGGTTGAAGGCCGGCAAAAAGTTGAGAATGCAGAAAAGCGTTTGCGCTTTGCTGCCGAAGTAACTGGTTTGTCTACCTGGGAATTGGATTTTCGGAATCGTACGATAATTCACTCACCCCGTCTCGCTGAGATCTTTGGTTATGATCCATCAAAGATTTTAAATCATACCGATTTGCGCAATCAACTTCATCCAGACGACAGGCAGAACATTGTTGAAAAAGCATTTGATGATGCAATGATATCCGGGTTTTATAGTTACGAATCCAGAATCATAAAGCCGGACAAGACAATTGGCTGGATTCAAACACGCGGTACTGTATTCTATGACGAGAAAAAAAATCCTTTAAAGATCATTGGCACTCTTCGTGATATCACAGAAGAAAAAAATCACCAGCAAGTGCTGGAAGAGAGTGAACATAAATTCAGATTGCTCAGCGATTCAATTCCTCAGCTTATCTGGACTTCCGATCCGCTTGGAAACCTCACGTACTTTAATAAATCCTTATTTACGTATACAGGTCTGAGCCTGGAAGAAATAATGAAAGAGGGTTGGCTTCAATATGTTCATCCTCATGACAGGCTTGAGACAATTAAACAATGGATGGATGCGATTATGCAAGGTCAGGAATTCCTGTTCGAAAACAGGTTTCGGAGATTTGATGGAGAATATCGATGGCAATTAAGCCGTGCTATTCCACAACGAGATGCCTCTGGCAAAATACAAATGTGGGTCGCCACAAGTACTGACATCGAAGATCAGAAGACATTTACGCGAGAACTTGAAAAGCAAGTAATAGAGAGAACAAAACAACTTGAACAAAAAAATAAGGAACTTGAAAAAATGAATATTGAGCTTCAGTCTTTTGCGTATGTTTCAAGTCACGATCTTCAGGAGCCCCTTAGAAAAATAAGAACATTCACCTCTCATATTCTAGAAAAGGAAGAGAAGAATCTTTCTGAAATAGGAAAAGACTATTTTAAAAGAATACAAAGTGCAGCAAGACGTATGCAAACGCTTATCGAAGATTTGCTGATGTATTCCCGCACAAGCACGAATGAACGGAATTTTATAAAAACGGACTTGAATAAAGTTCTTGAGCAAGTGAAAACTGATCTCAAAGAAGAAATCGAGCAAAAGCAAGCAATCATTGAATCAACTCATTTGCCTGAAGCCAAAATCATTCCATTTCAATTCAGGCAACTGATACATAATCTCATTGGTAATTCATTAAAATTCTCTAAAGAACACGTAGCACCTCATATTACAATAACTTCTCAACTCACCCGTGGTTTATCATTGACTATTCCAGGTATTGCTCCAGAGAAAATGTATTATCAGCTAACAATTTCCGACAATGGCATTGGATTCGACCCACAATACAAGGAGAGGATCTTTGAAGTGTTTCAACGCCTTCACGGAAACGAGGAGTATAAAGGCACTGGTATCGGGCTGGCAATTGTGAAAAAAATCGTCGAAAATCATAATGGTTTAATCGTAGCTTCCGGAGAAGTAAATACAGGTGCATCATTTGATGTATACTTTCCAATATAATATGCCTAAATACCTTTTTTTCATGCGAATAAACCGTTTACCTCACCAAATCGCATTTTAGAATCTGGGAATTTTACTAAAATTATGATACCTTAAGAATTGGAATTTCTTCAGATCCTTTTGAAGTTGGCCGAAACTCCAAACACTGTTCTAATTTTCAATTAAATGTTACATTGAAAGAAAAATTCAAAGGATACTCGAAAGTTCTCATCTATGTCAGCATATTCCTGGCAATTACAATTCTATTAGCATGGTCGTTCGATATTGATTTCATAAAAAACTCAATTCCGAATACTGCAATAATGAATCCCATGTCATCTGTGTGCTTTATTATTATTGGGATTTCATTTCTATTAATTCATTCTGAAGCAGAACAAAAGAAAAAAATACCAGGCTATCTTCTTTCTATCATTCCTATAATGATAGGAACATTGCGGCTTTTAGATTTTTCATGGGGATCTCATTTGGGAATAGACGGAGTACTATTTCCCAATGAATTGCAATCCGAGCTGCCTGGCGTGCTTTCAAATAGAATGTCACCAAACACAGCATTTAATTTTCAGGCACTTGGTCTGGCAAACATTTTAGCAAGTTTAACCAATAGACTATTCAGAAGAATTGCAAATTATATCTCCGTTCTATCACTGCTCGTTTCAATCTTTTCAATCATAAGTTATTTCTATGGTGTAAAAGAATTTTTTGGATTTCTCACCTACATCCCGATGTCTCTCCACAGCGCCATTGTATTTATGGTTGTAGGAATGGCAGTTTTATTCATGAACAATGAGTTTGGATTTATGTCTGTCATCACAAGCTCTTATTCGGGAGGAACTATTTCGAGACTTCTTATTCCAACGGCAGTGCTCGCTCCCTTCCTTGTAGGTTATGTGCGATTAGTGAGTGAGCGCAAATCACCAATTCCGGTAGAGCTTGGCATTGCATTTCTTATCACGTTCATCGTAGTTCTTCTCTTTTCGATGATACTAATGGTATCCTTCATCATCAATAGAAAAGATATTGAAAGAAAAATTGCTGAAGACAAACTTGCACTTGTCAACTCAGAATTGGAGAAGAAGGTTGAAGAACGATCCAGGGAAATCTACAGCAATGAAAAACGTTATCGGTCACTGATTGAGAACAGCGCCGAGGGTATAACATTGCTTAATGATAAGTTAATGCCCATTTACCAGAGCCCTGCCGTTACCTTGATTACCGGTTACGATCTTGAAGAAAGAAAAATAAATAATGGATTGGAATTGATTCACGAAAATGATCAGTCAGCAGCTAAAAATCTCTTTACATCTTTACTCACAAATCCCAACCGTTCATTTCCATTTCTCTACCGCATAAAACATAAGAAAGGACATTTTACATGGATTGAAGGGGTCGTAATAAATCTCCTTTCCGATCCGGATATAAATTCAATCGTTACTAATTATCGTGACGTCACCGAAAGAAAAGAATATGAAATAAAGATCGCAGCAAGCGAACAAGGTTTGCGGGCAATACTTGAGAGTAGCGCCGATGCGTATATCATTACAAAAAAAGACCTATCAGTTACCTATCAAAGTCTATCTGCTGAACGCATTACTGGCATCTCGGTTGAATACCGCCTAACACATCCAGAAATACGATTCACACATCCGGATGATGTACCGATAGTAGAAGCTCTTGTTAAAGAAATATTGCGCAATCCTGTAATACCCCTTCCATTCCAGGTAAGATTTCTTCATGCCAATGGGCACTATATCTGGATCGAAGGCATGATGAGTAATCTGCTCCATGATCCGAATGTTAATGGACTTACATTTCATTATCGCGATGTGACTGACCGCAAAAATTATGAACAACAAAAGGATGCAAGTGAACAACGTTTCAGGGCTCTTATTGAAAATATTTCAGACGCGATCGTTTTAAATGGCAGGGATTCGAGCATATTATATCAAAGTCCTTCTGCAACAAGAATTCTTGGATATGAACCCGAAGAAAGAAAAGGGAAGTTCGGAATTGACTATGTTCATCCTGATTACAGGGAAACTTTCACTGAGCTTTATAAAAAACTGGAACTAATTCCCGGTAAACCCTTCTCCTTTCAATATAGGTTTCTTCATAAAAATGGAAAATACATCTGGCTCGAAGGTTTTGTTACAAATCTTTTACACGATCCGAATGTAATGGCATACGTCGAGAATTACAGAGACATCAGCGACCGAAAAGATTCGGAAGAAAAAATAGTAAGCCTCAACACAGAACTTGAGGAAAGAGTTGATTTACGCACAAAACAGTTACAGGCAGCTAATAAGGAAATGGAAGCCTTCACATATTCTGTTTCTCATGACCTGCGTGCGCCACTTCGTATCATCAATGGTTTTGCTCAAATTCTTATAGAAGATTACTCCGATAAAATTGATGAAGCCGGTCAAAAAATCATGGGCCGTATCATGGGAAATGCCAGGAGAATGGGAAGACTCATCGATGACCTTCTGGATTTTTCGCGATTAGGAAGAGCTGAAATCAAACTTTCACAAATTAACATGAATGCCGCAGTGACAGAAGTAATGGAGGAATTAGTTAATAGTGGAATTTCGTTACCAAATGAACTGTTGATTGAAAATTTATCGACAGCAATAGGAGATTTTAATTTAATAAAACAGGTCTGGAGTAATCTTATATCCAATGCCATTAAGTACTCTGGCAAGAAAGAATTTCCAAGAATTGAAATAGGAATGATAAGGGATACCAGTAAATCTATCTACTTTATAAAAGATAATGGAGATGGATTTGATATGCAATACTATTCGAAATTATTTGGAGTATTTCAACGATTGCATAAAGAATCAGAATTCACTGGAACCGGTGTAGGTCTCGCACTTGTTCAACGCATTATTTTAAGACATGGAGGACGCGTGTGGGCAGAAAGTAAACCTGGCGAGGGAGCCGTATTCTATTTTAGTATACCTATGTGATTAACAGAAATAATTAATTAAGCCTACCAAATAAAGCCCATGAAAACAGACGAAGAAATCTTACTGGTAGAAGATAATGCGGATGAAGCGATGCTTACTATACGAAGCCTCAAAAAAAATAACCTTGCCAATAATCTTATTCACATTGATGATGGTGCAGAAGCTCTCGATTTTCTCTTTGCACGCGGAAAATATTATGATCGAAAAATTCAAAATGGACCAAAACTAATTCTACTTGATTTAAAACTTCCCAAAGTAGATGGATTCCAGATTTTAAAAGCTGTAAAATCAGATCCGAGAACAAAGCTGATTCCTGTAATAGTGTTAACGTCTTCGCAACAGGAACAAGATGTCATTTCCAGCTATGAACTTGGAGTCAACAGTTATGTTGTGAAGCCAGTAAATTTTGAATTATTTTCAAAAGCTGTTATCGATCTGGGCATGTATTGGATGATGATCAATGTTCCTCCTATCCATAGTAATGAAAAATAGCTCTGTATATTTTATATAGTTGAGAAATTAAAATTTTACTCCGACTCGAATTCCACCCCATCGGTGAGTACCACCCGTCTCGAATTCCCTCGATATGGCTGTCTTAAAATAGTCAAGCTGGATAGATCCGAAGCTCAAAATTCCTCCATAATTTACCTGATAAGTAACCCTTGTAATTTCTGGCGAAGAGATTGTGTATGGACTTTGCGTATTGAATAAGCCACCCTGTAACGTTGCATCATTCCCAACCATATTAATCAATGGCTGCACATACAAATGAAAGAAAACTTTTCTTTTAGATACACATTTTTCTTTTGAAAAAATTGAAACGATAGTATTAGTTAGTCTGCCAGCCATGATAACAAAACCTGCTGAAGCTTTTGAATTCAGTGTTCCCAAACGTGCATTGACGAGTCCATTTAATAAAAAACTATTTCCAGAAGACATAATATTCTTCTCAATACCCAATTCATAATTGACGATTGCATCGTTTTGAATCTGGTATTGCCAGCCAAACGGCTCCTGTCCATTAATCCATCGGTGAATACTCCGCTGCATTTCATATCCGCCAGCGGCAGGTCCAATAATTCCTAATGTTAAGGAGGATGTAATTCTACAATTATGTACCGTGTCACTCGTCATTGCGAATGACTTCAACATGATCGCTGCAGCGAAGGGTCGGTCGCCATACAAAATTTCATTACTCTTGATGCTGGTTGGTGTATAGCCGTTATGTTCAACAGCAATACCAGATTGAGATATTCCCTTTTTAGTTGCAAGCAATAATTTACTCAACAGAAATTTTCTATAGGATGGTGCTACAATTTCAAAGTTTAGTCCCTGCGTGTAGTAGATATCGGTAGCGGTGAAGTAATCATTCTCGTAATGAAGACGCATGTATCGGGGAGCATCAATTATTCTGAAACTGGCTGTGTTATCAATTGCCTGGGCGGATAGCGTAATGTTGAAACCTATAAATGCAATGGCAAGAAATGATCCGGATACGTTCATCTCTTATATACGGAATTAGCAGCCTTTCAGATTTAGGAAATAATGCAATTCAATCATAGGGAATGCTCACATGCATTTCATCATTTGCCTGAAAGTTTTTTAATAAGTATATATTAAAATATCGTGCCATTTGTCCACTTCTTCTCGATTCAAAAGTTTTTACAAATTCCGCAGAATTAAAATATGGGAGGAATGCTTCATCTATATTCACAGAATAATTACTAGGTATAATGCACAACGCATCTTCGCCTTTTTGTAAAACAGCCCGATCTTTGTTTAACCAGAAATACTGATGCAAGTCAGTAATTTTTCCGACACCAACAAGAGCGATATTATTCGGAATGGCTACATAGTAATCTAAATGAGCTGCAGGAAACCATTTATGTGATATAATCTTAATGTCATCTTTTAAAACAGAGTTTTTTTTCTGATATTTTAGCCAGGAACTGAACTCATTCCCAAAATATTTCCATCCGTACATGTCCAGCGTGAAATCACCTTCACCATATCGTGCTTTATCACGATACCCGAGCGTGCCTGGATAAAATTTTATTATTAAGATCGCAGCGACAAATGCTGTAGCGATCAGATACGCACTCACCTTCATGACTTTCGGAAAGAAATTCACTTTGGTCATTTCATCCAAATACGCTGAAGCCAATAATCCAAGCACCATAAAGCCTGGCCCGCTCCAATGAGGAAGAAGAGAATTAAATAAGGACATGATCGTCACAACTAAAATAATTGGTAATCCACATAGTAGAATAAAGCGAAATCCTGTCAACGATAGGTAGTTAAGTGATCTTACTTTCCACAGAGCGATGATAATTACAACAGCGTTAATAGGGTTATTGTAAAGCAATTGACCGCCTAGCGTTTGAAAGAAGGAATCCATGTGAAAGATAGATTCCTGAATGGCGACCCTCTCGCTATGAAATTTATAGGTTATAAAATCATTCTGAATATTCCATATTAAAATCGGGCTCATGATCGTAATAGTGGCCGCCGCAGCAAGATAAACACCATAGTTTGCAAGAAGCTTTCGCTGATAAAACAATAAGTAAAGTCCGAAACCAAACCAAAGAAAAATTCCGTGCACTTTACACATGATGCATAATCCGATGAGCAAACCCAGCAAAAGCCATTGTACTAATTTTACAGAATGCAGTTTTTCCGATTTTAGAATAATCTGGTACATCACAAGCAAAGAACCCATCCAAAAAACAACTTGCGGACTGTCAGGAATTATAAAAGCACCGGCAATGACCGAAGTATAAATACTAGTATTGTAAAAGATTGCTGCATACCAACCTGTTCTTTCATTCTTTAAAAGAGTTCCTAGTTTATATGTTAAAAATGTTCCTACTCCAGCGCAAAAAATTGCTCCTGATCGAATAAAGAATTCATGCATGAACGAAAGATCTCCAGTAAATATTCTAATCAGCAGCCCAACACCGGGTGGATGATCAAAATAATTCGCGTGAAGATCCAATGCATATAAGACATAGTAGACTTCATCATTACCTAATTCAAGTAGTGCTGCTGCAATCATTCGCAGTAGCATTGAGCCTAGAATTAAGTATAGGAGTTTTTTCGGCATAAAGTCAAAAGTAATTGTTTAAATACAATTATTATTTCGATTTATTAAAGTAAATAACCAGTTGTGAATTAAGTCCCTGGAGAAATTACAAAGATGAATGAAAATTTTACTTAATTTATGAGTCTAATTTCATATATGAGATCAACGCTATTGTTTATTGTTTTAATTAAATTAAATATCTGTTATGGTCAGGAACAAAAACCGTATAACCAAAAACTCACCTCGACCGTCAATTTCAAAATGCTACCCATTCCCGGAGGAAAATTTCAAATCGGAAGCAAAAGCATGATAGCTGATTCCGACGAAACACCAACAACAGAAGTTGAACTATCATCTTTTTGGATGGCAGAACACGAAGTGACATTCGAAGAATGGGACCTTTATTTTAATGACACTTCATTGCCTCAAAGCAAAATCATTGATGGCGTTACGCGTGCTACTCCCCAATATATTGATCTTACCTGGGGAATGGGCCGCGATGCAACACACCCAGTCAACAGCATGAGTCATCAGGCAACGATGATGTATTGCAAATGGCTTTATTCTAAAACAGGTTTCTTTTATCGATTGCCAACAGAAGCAGAATGGGAATACGCCTGTAAAGCTAACGTCATCACGGCAACCCTGACTCCTGACGAACTTAAAGCATACGGATATTTTAAGGACAACTCTGAAAATAAATTCCATCATGTAAAAGAAAAGAAACCAAATGCCTGGGGATTGTATGATATGCTCGGCAACTTAAGCGAGTGGACAATTGATCAATACGATCCAGTGTACTATGCACGCATTAAAAATCAAGACCCGATCTCAACTCCCGGGCCAAAGTATCCCCGTACTACTCGCGGCGGATCATTTCAGGATAATGCAACCCAACTTCGATGCAGTAATCGATTCCCTTCGGATCCCAAATGGAATCAACGTGATCCACAAATTCCTAAAAGCAGATGGTGGCTCACAGATGGAATGTTTATGGGATTTCGTGTCATTAGACCCACAAAACAACCTTCCAAAGAAGAAATTGATAAATTCTACGATCTGTATTTAAAATAACTGCAACAGTTTTCATCGTATGAAAATTGAGGTATTTTTATACGTCATCTCATCATTTAAAAAATATGAATATGAAATCATCCAATTCTTCCCGTAGAGATTTTCTCAAACAAACAACATTGGTAGCGGGCTCACTTGTTACAATGCCACTTATTTCATCAGCAGAATTCTTTCATCCATCAGTGGATGACACAATAAAAGTTGCACTTATTGGATGCGGCGGAAGAGGAACAGGCGCAGCGACACAGGCGCTTCTTACAAAACAAAATGTGAAGCTCGTTGCAATGGCTGATGCGTTTCGTGACAGGCTGGATGACTGTCTTAAAAACTTAATGTCGGATGAAACGGCGGAGCTTGGTGACATAAAAGGTAAAATAAAAGTTACTGAAGAAACAAAATTCACGGGCTTTGATGGATATAAAAGAGCGATTGCTCTTGCGGATGTTGTGATCCTTACAACACCTCCAGGTTTTCGACCTATTCATTTTGAAGAAGCAGTAAATCAAGGCAAACATATTTTCATGGAAAAGCCTGTTGCAACTGATCCGGCAGGTATTAAACGGGTATTGGATGCTGCTCTTATTGCCAAACAAAAGAAACTAAATGTCGTTGTTGGCTTGCAACGTCACTATCAAAATTCGTATCGCGAATTATACAACCGACTGCAGGATGGCATGATCGGTGATATCGTTTCCGCACAAGCATGGTGGAATAATGATGGCGTATGGGTAAATATGCGCAAGCCCGGACAAACCGAAATGGAATATCAAATGAGAAACTGGTATTACTTTAATTGGTTGTGTGGCGATCATATCAATGAACAACACATTCACAATATTGACGTCATTAACTGGTTTAAAGGCAGCTATCCGGTAAAAGCCCAAGGTATGGGTGGACGTGAAGTGCGTAAAGGAAAAGAGTTTGGCGAAATTTTCGATCATCACTATGTCGAATTCCACTATGCCGATGGGAGCATTTTAAATAGTCAGTGCCGGCACATTAAAGGTACCGTGAGCAAAGTAGACGAACAGATCATGGGAACAAAAGGAAGCATCTATTGTGGAGCAATGAACATCACTGACCGAAAAGGTGGTATCCTGTATCAATACGATAAGACAAAAGAAAACAATCCATATCAGACAGAGCACGATGAACTTTTTACTGCTATTGCAAAAGGTGAGTATAAATTCGCTGATGCCGAAAACGGTGCAAAGAGCACGATGACTTCTATTCTCGGGCGCATGGCGACTTACTCAGGCCAGGCCCTTGAATTTGATAAGATGCTTAACTCCGGAATTTCTTTACAACCATCGCGATATGCATGGGATGCGGATATGCCAGTCAAACCAAACGCGGATGGATTTTACCCGGTTGCTATTCCTGGCGTAACAAAATATCTTTCTTAAGCCTGGAAATATAGCAGCGATTAAATAGTTAGTCATTATCTGCTACTCAACAAAGAAATTATTACTCGCTGCTATAATTTTTTTGTTTTGAATATTTTGCATTTAACGATAGAAGTCTGTGCAATCTCTGGCAAAGAATCTGCTTGTTATTTTGATCTCGCTACGGTTAACGGATTTTTTCTGATCTTTCGCAAAATTTACTTCTCTTGGGATTCATTCGTACAGTATTTCAGAAGCTCTACATCGCGTGGGTATTATTCGTATTCACATTTTTCATGGTCCTTTACCTTCCAGGAATTCTAGTACCGTTTCTATTTGGTGAAAGATTCGGGACAATCAGTTATCAGTTTTTAAAATTGTGGTCATGGACATTCAGTAAGCTCAATATCATTCGTTATAAAATCTCAGGGAAGGAAAATATTGAAAAAGGTAAGGCATACGTCTATGTGAGTAATCATACTTCTTATCTTGACATTCCAGGAGTTTGCCTCACCGTTCCAACTCAGATTCGCCCACTGGCAAAAAAGGAACTTAAAAAAATTCCAATCTTCGGTTGGATCGCAAGCAATGCAGCCATTATTGTAGATCGCTCCAGCAATGAAAGCAGAAGAAAAAGTATGGACCATTTGAAAGATGTATTGAAACATGGCATCTCCATTCTCATATTTCCGGAAGGAACGCAAAATCGTGGATCAGAGGCACTGCAACCTTTCTATGATGGCGCATTTAGAATAGCAATCGAAACGCAGCAGCCAATCTTACCAATGGTGATTTTAGGTGCTGGAAAACTGATGCCCCCAAAAGGATTTAGTATTAAATCAGGGATAATAACGATAAAGGTTTTAAAAGAAATTTCTACAGAAGGAATGAAGCTTTCAAACGTAACAGCACTGAAAGAAAAGGCAATGCAACTCATGGCAGAAGAAATTAATTCATACCATTGATATGCGGGAATTACTAATTGTTTTTCTTGGCGGAGGTTTTGGGAGTGTCGCTCGATTCACTTTAGGGAGGTGGGTCAGTGCATTTCATGCTACACAGTTTCCGTGGGAAACACTCGTAGTGAATATCCTGGCATGTTTTATACTTGGATTACTTGTAGGTCTTGCGGATCATAAGCAACTTATCTCCCCTGCTGCGCGATTGTTCTGGACTGTAGGATTTTGCGGAGGCTTCAGTACGTTTTCAACGTTCAGTAATGAACTGCTACATCTATTGCAAAGTGGTTTAACAACTACGTTGATGCTCTACATCTTCGGAAGCTTATTATTCTGTGTAGCAGCTACCTACTGCGGCTTGTTCATTGGCGAATCAATCTGACCTAGTTATATGAGTTGAACTAATTGATCCGAAACCACTCTCTACTCTTCCAGGAAAAGGGCTGGGATGAGAAAAAAAAGCGGAGAAGGACCCCTCCCTCTCCGCTTACCCAATTAGAATAACTAAACACGATCTGTACTTAATTATCTCTTCTATCCGTGTCCGAAACGGATAAAATATCCTTAATAGTTAGTTCGCACCATCGCCTAACGCGAACGTTACAGTGAATGCACCAACTTTATTTCCTAATTCCGTTCCTGCATTACAATCTATCCTATAATGAATTGCAGAATATAACCTCGACATCGCAGCTTCCTGAGACATCGCATTAAAATTCTGTGCATCGGTTGGGAATAAGTATGTCAACACCGTTGCTGCTGATCCTGAAAATGTTGCATGTCCGGAAACATAAGATGGAAAGTTTGGCAATCCGGTGCTTGTCTTGATCGTTGGATCAAGTTGTGAAGCACGGGCATTGAAGTAAAAATATTTTGAATCCCAACATGAAATCGCAGCATCATGAAGAGCCATGTTGATCAATGCAAAAGCACGCGCAGCTCTCACTTCACTGAAGCGAGCATCACGAACATATTCTTCTGCGATATCATTCCAATGGCCAGCGGGTGTATACGTTCCAGCTCCATCAGCCCATTTGTGAACAATCGCTATGCGATCACGATCAAAATTGTCGGCGAAGTACTTACATTCCTGAAGGTCCTTTGTAAGTTCTGATGATCCCGCAACTGGTGGCGCAAGAGGACGTGAGTCAATAACATTTTGTGGTGTCATGTTCCACGCCTTCACTCCACTGAAAAACGGCAACATGGGAGGACGTGCCGGAAGATCCTGGCTTAACCATGCAACATCACCACGTGACGTTGCATTT
>Ga0123338_10000654_pt1 | contig 34914 bp, 34 predicted proteins | sample grotaG_FD_89793 | JGI IMG/M metagenome (GOLD analysis project Ga0123338, IMG submission 89793) | Glacier valley bacterial and archeal communities from Borup Fiord, Nunavut, Canada, to study Microbial Dark Matter (Phase II) -... | ecosystem: Environmental > Aquatic > Freshwater > Ice > Glacier ...
GAAGGCGCGATCGCCGCGCTGCCCGCGCAAGGCAGGCGCACGCTCGGCGGCGACGTCGCCTTCAAGCTCCACGACACCTACGGCTTTCCGCTCGACCTCACCGCCGACGTCTGCCGCGAGCGCGACGTCGCCGTCGACACCGCGGGCTTCGAGGAGGCGATGGCATGTCAGCGGGACCAAGCGCGCGCGGCTGGAAAGTTCAAGGTCGCTCAAGGGCTCAGCTACGCCGGCCGCCAAACCACCTTTCATGGCTACACAGTCAGTGAGTTCGAGAAGTCTCAGGTATTCGGCATTTATGTGAACGGGACAGCCGAGCCTTCGGCCAAGGCGGGCGACGACGCGGTGATCGTCCTAGATCACACGCCGTTCTATGCCGAGTCCGGTGGCCAGGTCGGAGACACCGGCGAGCTTCGAAATGCAACCTCGCGTTTCTTGGTCGAGGACACGGTGCGGATTCAGGCGGCCGTGTTTGGACACGAAGGTCGAGTTGTTGAAGGCGAGATTCAAGTAGGAGATTTTTTGAATGCACGAATCGACATCGAAATGCGCGCTCGCACCGTGCGCAACCACAGTGCGACCCACCTGATGCACAAGGCGCTGCGCGAGGTGCTCGGCGAGCACGTCCAGCAGAAGGGCTCGCTCGTTGACGCCGACAAAACGCGCTTCGACTTCGCCCACAACGCACCGCTCACCGACGAGCAGATCCGCCGCGTCGAGAACATCGTCAACGCCGAAATCCTGGCCAACCTCGAGACGAAGGCGCGCGTCATGCCGATCGACGATGCACAGAAGCTCGGCGCGATGATGCTGTTCGGCGAGAAGTACGGCGACGAGGTACGGGTGCTCGACATCGGCTCGAGTCGCGAGCTCTGCGGTGGCACGCACGTCGAGCGCACCGGTGACATCGGCCTGTTCAAGATCGTCTCCGAGAGCGGCGTCGCCGCCGGCATCCGCCGCGTCGAGGCGGTCACCGGAGTCAACGCGCTCGCCTACCTGCAGTCGCTCGAAGGCACCGTGCACCGCCTTGCGGGCGCGCTGCGCTCGGCGCCCGCGGAAGTGCCGGCGCGGCTCGCTCAGGTTCTCGAGCACACGCGCACGCTCGAGAAGGAGCTTGCCGCGCTCAAGGGCCGGCTCGCGTCGGCGCAGGGCGGCGATCTCGCCGCGCAGGCGATCGACATCAGGGGCCTGAAGGTGCTCGCCGCGCGGCTCGACGGCGCCGACGCGAAGTCGCTGCGCGACACGCTCGACAAGCTCAAGGACAAGCTGAAGACGGCCGTCGTCGTCCTCGCCGCGGTCGACGGCGCGAAGGTTCAGATCGCCGCCGGCGTCACCGCCGACAGCGTCGGCCGCGTCAAGGCCGGCGAGCTCGTCAACTTCGTCGCCCAGCAGGTCGGTGGCAAGGGCGGCGGCAAGGCCGACATGGCGATGGCCGGCGGCACCGATCCGTCGCATCTGGCCGAGGCGCTCGCGTCTGTCGCGGGCTGGGTCGAGGAGCGCGCGTGATGGACATCCTATTTCTCGAAGGCCTCGAGGTGCCGTGTCGCGTCGGCTGCAGCGACCCCGAGCGGGCGACGCCGCAATCGCTGCGGGTCGAGCTGAAGCTTTACTGTCCCTCGCTGCGCGACGCCGGCGTCGCCGACGATCTCGAGCGCACGGTCGACTATCGCCTCGCCTACGAGCTCATCGACGCTGTCCAGGGTCGCGAGTTCCTGCTCATCGAGAGCGTCGCCGAAACGCTCGCGGCGGTGGTGCTGAAGAACCCGCTCGTCGACCATGTGACGCTGAGCGTGCGCAAGCGCCCGCCGGTGCAAGGCCTCGAATGGGCCGGCGTGCAGATCACCCGCGGCCGTTAGGTTCAGTGGACGAGGCTTGAAGGTCGTCACCAACACGGCGGTCTCGCTCGACGGCCGCATCAACACGCGTGAGCGGCGCTTCACCTTTTTCGGCAGCGCCAGCGATCACGCGCTCATGAGCCGGCTGCGCGCCGGGGCCGATGCGGTGCTGGTCGGCGGCGCGACGTTCCGCAACTGGCCGCATCCGGCGCTGCCCGACGCAGGCGATCGCGGCGCGAAGACGTCTCCGCTCTGGAACGTCGTCGTCACCGGCAAGCTCGACGTGCCGCTGTCGCCGGACTTTCTCGGCGAGCGCGCGATCCGGCCGCTGTTCGTCACCCGGGCCGCGTCGGTGCCGGACGGCTTTCCCGCGGAAGTCGAGGCGTGGACCGGCGACGGCAATCCGCCGATTGCGTGGATCGTCGAGCGTTTGGCCGCGCGCGGCATCGAGCGGCTGCTGGTCGAGGCCGGCGGCGACCTGCTGTTCCAGTTCCTCGCCGCCGACGCGGTCGACGAGATGCATGTCACGCTCTGCCCGATCGTGGTCGGCGGCGATGCGCCCAGCCTGGTCGACGGCGCCGGCTTCGACCGCGCCGACGTGCGCCGCCTGACGCTCGTCGCGAGCGAGGTCGAAGGCGACGAGGTCTTCCTGCACTACCGCAACCTGCGCAAAGCAGACGCAGCATGACGATCACGGTCCGACGCGCGCGCGTCGACGACGCCGCGGCCATCGCCGCCATCATGGACGACCCTGCCGTCTACGGAGGCCTGATGCAGATGCCGTACGCGAGCGTCGAAGGACACCGGACGCGGCTCACCGAGTTCCTCGCGCCAGGCAAGGTCGACCTCCTGCTCGTGGCCGAGATGGACGGCAAGGTCGTCGGCTCCTCCGGTCTGCATCCGGCCGGCGTCGCGCAGCGCCGTCGCCACGTGATGACGCTCGGCATCTCGGTGCTGCCCGCAGCGCAGGGGCGGGGCGTCGGCACGGCGCTGATGCAGGCGATGTGCGACTACGCCGACCGCTGGACGGGAACGCAGCGCCTCGAACTCACCGTCTACGTCGACAACGCCACCGCGATCGCGCTCTACCGCAAGCTCGGCTTCGAGATGGAAGGGCGCCACCGCGGCTACGCGATGCGCGACGGCCAGTACGTCGACGCGTTCGCGATGGCGCGCGTCCATCCGAATCCGCCGGCGATCGGACCTGTGACGACGCCATGACCACGTTGTGGCGGATCGCGTTCGCGATCGTTGCGCTGGCGCTGGCCGCGGTCGCGTCGGCCGAGGAGCGCGTCTCCTTCCCGAGCCTCGACGGCGCCGGCAACGCGCCGGTCGTCCTGACCGGCGTGTTCTTCGCGGTGCCGGGCGCGTCCGCGCCGGCACCGGCGATCGCCATGTTCCATGGTTGCGGCGGCGCCTATGACAAGCGCGGCGCGCTGGCCCAGCGCATGCGCGACTACGCGACGCTCTTCAACGGCCTCGGCCTGCACGTGCTGGTCGTCGACTCGCTCACCGCGCGCTACGAGAAGGAGCTCTGCACGCAGCGCATCGGCAAGCGCCGCGTCACGCAGGCCAACCGGCGCCTCGACGCGCTCGGCGCGATCGCGTACCTGGCCGAGCGCCGCGACGTTGACCCGAAGCGGATCGGCCTGATCGGCTGGTCGAACGGCGGCAGCACGGTGCTCGCGGCGACCAACCTGCGTCATCACGACGTCGCGATCGCGACGACGCGTCCCGCGTTCGCGATCGCCTTCTATCCCGGCTGCGAGGCCGACCTGAAGCGCGGCTACCAGCCGTCCGGTCCGCTCCTGATGCTGGTCGGCCAGTCGGACGACTGGACGCCGGCGTCGCAGTGCATGGCGCTGGTTCGCGTGGCCGCCGAGCCGCGTCCGGAGATCGTCAGCTACGCCGGTGCCTGGCATGGCTTCGACTCCGACGCGCCGGTGCGCCTGCGCAAGGACGTTCCCAACGGCGTCAATCCAGGCCAGGGCGTGCACGTCGGCGGCGATCCGGTCGCCTGGCACGACTCGCGCGACCGCGTCGTCCGGTTCCTCGCCGAGCACTGAGCGCCCGGCCACGCGAAGATCAGCGGGGGCTGGCCCAGAACACCGCGAACCAGCCACGCTCGTCGGTCCAGTGGCGGGTCGATGAGAAGCCGGCCTCGGTGAGCAGCGAGGCGAAGTCCTCGACCGTGTACTTGCACGAGTTCTCGGTGGGGGTGCGCTCGCCGGCGTCGAAGTTGCGGACGCCGCCCGGCCAGATCACCGAGAGCGACTCGCGCGCCTCGAGATGCATCTCGATGCGCGATGCGGCCTCGTCGAAGAACGCGACGTGGCGCCACTGGCGCGGATCGAAGTCGCTGCCGACGAGCCGGTTCAGGTGCTGCAGCACGTTGCGGTTGAAGGCCGCGGTGACGCCGAGCGCGTCGTCGTACGCCGCCTCCAGGATCTCGCGCGGCTTGACCAGGTCGACGCCGATCAGGAGGCCGCCGCCGTCGGCGCGTTTGCGCACCCGCGACAGGAACGCGAGCGCATCGTGGCGCGTGAAGTTGCCGATGCTCGAGCCGGGGTAGAAGAAGACCGGACGCAGATCGCCGAGCAGCTCGTCGGGGATCTCGAGCGTGGCCGCGAAGTCCTGGCCGAGCCCGGCCATCGCGATGTGCGGATGCTCGCGCTGCAGGCGGCGCAAGGCGTCGCGCAGGAAATCGACCGAGATGTCGACGGCGATGTAGCGCGCCGGCTCGAGCAGCGCAAAGAGCGACGCCGCCTTGACGCAGTTGCCGGCGCCGAGATCGACCAGCGCCATGCCCGAGCCGAGCGCCGCTGCCATCTCCGCGCCGTGGGCCGCGAAGATCGCCGCTTCGGTGCGCGTCGGGTAGTACTCCGGCAGCTCGGTGATCGCCTCGAAGAGATGCGAGCCGAGCTGGTCGTAGAAGAACTTCGGGCTGACGCTCGCCCGCCGCGCCGCGAGCGCGTCGCGCGCGGCGATCCGCGCGGCTTCGGCGTCGTCGAACCAACTCTGGATGAAACGTGGCGTCTTGGGGGTGGGCATCGTGCGCGGGCGTCTGTGCGAGGAGTCGGGCAACGACCCCACACCTTACCGCGGGATCGCCCAGAGTCCAGCGCATGACAGGCAATCGCCGTACCGCGCCACCACCCGCGCCCGACCGCGCGCGTCGGCGCCGCGAAGGCGTCGTCGTGTTCGCGGTGAACTATCTTGAAGCGCCGGACAAGATCCGGCGCTTCCTCGAGCGCGCGCCGTTCAAGCCGCCGCTCCTGCTCGACAGCGACAGCGACGCCACGGTCGCGTGGACGCCGCGCGTCTTCCCGAGCACCGTCTTCGTTGGCCGGGACGGCCGTCCGGCGACCACCGGCGTCGGCGAGCTCGACTGGGGCGGCCAAAGCGGGCGCGCTGCTCGATCCCCTGATCGCCGTGGCCCGTAAAAGCCGACCGCCACCCCTCGGGCAAGCAGGGCGGACGGCCTCGCCGATAATCCGCGGCTCCCGTGAATCTCCCCGCATCTCCCGCCGCCGCAGAACTTGCCGGCCGTCACATCGTGCTCGGCCTGTCGGGCGGGATCGCCTGCTACAAGGCCGCCGAGCTGGTGCGGGCGATCGTCAAGGCCGGCGGCACGGTGCAGGTCGTGATGACCGAGGCGGCCGAGCAGTTCATCACCGCGGTGACCTTGCAGGCGCTTTCGACCCGCACCGTCTACACCAGCCAGTGGGACGCGCGCGAGGCCAACAACATGGCCCACATCAACCTGACGCGCGAGGCCGATGCCGTGCTCGTCGCGCCGGCCAGCGCCGACTTCGTCGCCAAGCTGCTGCACGGCCGCGCCGATGACCTTCTCTCGCTGCTTTGCTTGGCGCGGCCGATGGAGCGCTGCCCGCTGCTCGTCGCGCCGGCGATGAACCGCGAGATGTGGTCGCATCCGGCGACGCAGCGCAACTTCGCGCAGCTTGCCGCCGACGGCGCGATCGTGCTCGGTCCCGGCAACGGCGACCAGGCGTGCGGCGAGTTCGGCGACGGCCGCATGCTCGAGCCCGATGATCTGCTCGCCGAGCTGATCGCCTACTTCCAGCCGAAGCTCCTCGCCGGCCGGCGCGTGCTGGTCACGGCCGGCCCGACCTTCGAGCCGATCGATCCGGTGCGCGGCCTCACCAACCGGTCGAGCGGCAAGATGGGCTTCGCGATCGCGCGCGCAGCCGCCGAGGCCGGCGCGGACGTCACGCTGATCGCCGGTCCGGTCGCGCTCGACACGCCGCGCCATGTGCGTCGCGTCGACGTCGGCACGGCCGAGCAGATGCATGCGGCGACGATGGCCGCGGCGCCGTCGAGCGACGTCTTCGTCGCGACGGCGGCTGTCGCCGACTGGCGCGTCGCCAACGTCGCCGGCGAGAAGATCAAGAAGCGCGCGGGCGAGGGCGCGCCGAGCTTCGAGCTGGTCGAGAACCCCGACATCCTCGCCGCTGTCGCCGGCTTGCCCGCGCCGCCCTACTGCGTCGGCTTCGCCGCCGAGAGCGGCGATCTGCTCGCCAACGCGAGTGCGAAGCGGCTCCGCAAGAACGTGCCGCTGATCGTCGGCAATCTCGGTCCGGCGACCTTCGGCGCCGACGACAACGCGCTGACGCTGATCGACGAGCGCGGCGTGCGCGAGCTCGCGCGCGCCGGCAAGCTCGCGCTCGCGCGCCAGCTTGTCACCGAGATCGCGGCGCGGATCGCCGCCACGCCGCCACGAACGACGCGATGACGCCGGTCGACGTCCGCATCCTCGACCCGCGCATGGCCGATCGCCTGCCGGCCTATGCGACCGCCGGCAGCGCCGGCCTCGACCTGCGCGCCTGCCTCGACGCGCCGCTCGTCCTGCGTCCCGGCGAAGCGCAGCTCGTGCCGACCGGCCTCGCGATCCACATCGGCGATCCCGGCTTCGCGGCGATGCTCTTGCCGCGGTCTGGCCTCGGCCACAAGCACGGCATCGTCCTCGGCAACCTCGTCGGCCTGATCGACTCCGACTACCAGGGGCCGCTCATGGTGAGCGTGTGGAACCGCGGCAGCGAGCCGTTCACGATCGAGCCGTTCGAGCGCGTCGCCCAACTGGTCATCGTGCCGGTCGCGCAGGCCGAGTTCCGCATCGTCGAGAGCTTCGACGCCAGCGAGCGCGGCGGCGGCGGCTTCGGCTCGACCGGCCGCGCCTGAGGAGCGGCGCGAGCATGCGATCGCCGCCGGCCGAGGAGGCCGCGGTGTCGTCGGCGTCGGCATCGACCGCGCCGACCGGGACCGAGGCCACGGTCACGACGACGACTGCCTCGGCGACGTCGCCTGCCGTCTCCGCGGATCCCGCGCCGTCGTTCGACAGTGCGCGCTTTCGCCGCCTCTTCGTCGCCGTCATGGTGCCGATGTTTCTCGCGGCCGTCGACCAGACGCTGCTCGCGACCGCGACGCCGGTGATCAGCCGCGAGCTCGGCGGCCTGCGCGACACCTCGTGGCTTGCGGTCGCCTATCTGCTCGCGTCGGTGATCATGGTGCCGCTCTACGGCCGGCTCGGCGACCGCTTCGGCCGGCGCCGCGTGCTCTCGTACGCGATCGTCGCGTTCGCTGTCGGCTCGCTCGCCTGCGGCCTCGCGCCGACGCTCGGCCTGCTCGTCGCCGCGCGCGTGCTGCAAGGCCTCGGCGGCGGCGGCCTGATGACGCTGTCGCAGGCGCTGATCGGCGAGGTCGTCGCGCCGCGCCTGCGCGCCCGCAACCAGAGCTACTTCGCGATCATCTTCACGCTCGCCAGCGTCGGTGGCCCGGTGATCGGCGGCCTCGTCGTCCACCATGCGAGCTGGCGCTGGCTCTTCCTCGTCAACCTGCCGCTCTGCGGGGTCGCTGTCTGGCGCCTGCGCACGATGATCGGCGACGATCGGCTCCATGCCGCGCGCGGCAAGCCGGATCAGCTCGGCATCCTGCTGTTCGCGCTGACCGCGTCGACGGCGCTGATCTGGCTCTCGTCCGCCGGCCATCGCTTCGACTGGACCTCGGCGACGAGCGCGGCGCTGGTCGCCGCAGCCATCGTCTTCGGCGTCGCACTGGTGCACGTCGAGCGCGCCGCCGAGCGGCCGTTCCTGCCACTCGAGCTGCTCGCGCTGCCTGCGGTGCGCTACGCCGTGCTCACCGTCGTCGCGTTCGCGTCGGCGACGTTCGCGATGATCTTCTACCTGCCTGTCTACCTGCAGCTCGCCTTGCACTCGAACCCGGCCGAGTCGGGAATGCTGCTCCTGCCGCTATCCGCCGGCATCGTCGGCGGCGCCGCGCTCACCGGCCGGATCATCGTCTGGACCGGCCGCCCGACCGCGATTCCCGGCCTCGGCCTGCTGCTCGCGTCGGCGTCGCTGTTCGGCCTGGCGTGGCTGCCGGCCGACCGGTCGATCCTGATCGGGCTCGAGATCGCGACCGGCCTGGGCCTCGGCTCGGTGATGTCGGTGATGCAGATCGTCACCCAGACCGCGGCCGGCTCCGCCCGCCTCGGCGCCGCCGCCTCGACGATCGCGCTGGCCCGCACGCTCGGCTCGTCGATCGGCGCGTCGGCTTTCGGTGCATTGATCTATGGCCTGATCGGCGGCGTGCCGGTGCTGACCGGCGCGCGCTCCGCCGCAGACGACGCGCGGGTCGGCCACGCCTTCGAGTTCGCCTTCCTCGCCGCCGCCGTCCTTTGCCTCGCGGCGGCTTGGGCGGCGAGCCGGGTGCCGACCCTGCGCTTCGACAGCGAGAACGCCGTCACGCCTCCTTCGGTCGGATGAGTGCCATGGCGTCCGGCCGAGGCATCACAATCGCGGGCGCATGAAAAAGCCCGTCCTCGTCTCGATCGCCGCAGCGATCCTGATCGCCGCCGGCGTCGGCTATCTGTTGATGCGCCAGGGCGGCGGCAACACGCTGGCCGCGGCCGGCGCGCCAGCGTCGTCGGCATCGGGCGCGGGCAGTGGCGGGCCGCCGATCAGCGTCACGACGGTCATGGTGCAGAAGCGCGACGTCGACGTGATGCTCGAGGCGACCGGCACGGTCTCGTCGCTCAACAGCGTCGACGTGCGGCCGCGGGTCGCGAGCGTGATCACCAAGGTGCAGATCAAGGAAGGCCAGTTCGTCAACGCAGGCCAGCCGCTCTTCGCCCTCGACGCGCGCAACGACGAGGTCAACGTCGTCAAGGCGAGGGCGCAACTCGCCAAGGACCAGGCGGCGCTGGCAGACGCCGAGCGCCAGCTCGCGCGCAGCCAAGACCTGTTCAAGCAGAACTTCATCTCGCAGGGCGCCGTCGACACGACGCAGACGCTGGTCGAGTCGCAGCGTGCGGTGGTCGCGGCCGACAAGGCGGCGATCGACTCGGCGCAGGTGGGCCTCTCGTACATGCGCATCGTCGCGCCGGCCGCGGGCCGGGCCGGCGCGATCAACGTCTTTGCCGGCAGCACCGTGCAGCCGACGGGCAACGCGCTGGTCACCATCACCCAGCTCGATCCGATCGCGGTCGCGTTCAGCCTGCCGCAGCGCAACCTCGGCGACGCGCTCACGACGCTGCGCGCCGGCGGCGGCAAGGTGACGGCGGTGCTGCCGGAGAACGGCGGCTCGGTCGTCGGCAAGCTCCTGTTCGTCGACAACACGGTCGACGCGGCGTCGGGAACGGTGCGCGTCAAGGCCGAGTTTGCCAACAAGGACGAGCGGCTCTGGCCCGGCGCCTTCGTCGCCGTCCGCCTCGCCGTGCAGACGCTGAAGGGCTCGAGCGTGATTCCGCAGGCGGCCGTGATTCCGTCGCCGCGCGGCAAGATCGTCTACGTCGTCGATGCGGGCGGCAAGGCGACGGCGCGTCCGGTCGAGGTGGTCTATGCGAGCGGCGAGGACGCTGTCGTCACCGGCGTCAAGGCGGGCGAGAAGATCGTCCTCGACGGGCGCCAGAACCTGCGCCCGGGAGCGAACGTCGTCGAGCGTTCTGCAAGCGACGGCGCGCGTGGCCGGCGCGCGGGCGCGGCTTCCGGCGCCGACCCGGCGGCCTCGGGCTCGACCTCGCCCGCAGCCGCATCCGGCTCGGCGACAGTCGCGCGTGGCAACGCCGCCTAGCGTGCCAGCGGCTCGCACGGAGACGATGCGATGAACCTGTCCGAGCTCTTCATCCGCCGCCCGGTGCTGACCGTGCTGCTCAACGCGGCGATCGTCGTCGCCGGCGCGATCGCGTTCAACAAGATTCCGGTCGCGGCGCTGCCGAGCTACAACACGCCGGTCATCAACGTCTCGGCGCAACTGCCCGGCGCGAGCCCGGAGACGATGGCCACCTCGGTCGCGCTGCAGCTAGAGAAGCAGTTTCAGACGATCCCCGGCCTCGCGGTCATCAGCTCGAGCAACACGCTCGGCGTGACCTCGGTGACGCTCGAGTTCGACCAGGGCCGCGACATCGACGCCGCCTCGGTCGACGTGCAGGCGGCGCTGCTGCGCGCGGCGCGCCAGCTGCCGGTCGAGATGACGGTGCCGCCGGCGTATCGCAAGGTCAATCCGGCCGATGCGCCGGTGCTGCTGCTGGCGCTGACCTCGCCGTCGATCGTCCTCTCCGACCTCAACGACTTCGCCGAGCATCTGATCTCGCCGACGCTGTCGACGCTCGACGGTGTCGCCCAGGTGAGCGTCTACGGCCAGAAGCGCTTCGCGGTGCGGGTGCGTGTGCAGCCGGAGGCGCTCGCGGCGCGCAACATCAGCCTCGACGAGCTGACCAAGGCGCTCGCCGGCGCCAACGCCAACACGCCTGTCGGCACGCTCGAAGGGCCGGCGCAGACGCTGACCCTGCAAGCCAACAAGCAACTGCGCAATGCGGCCGAGTTCGCCGAGGTGATCGTCATCAGCAAGGGCGGCAACACGGTGCGCCTGAAGGACGTCGCCGTCGTCGAGGACAGCTACGAGACGGTGAAGACGGCCGCGACCTTCAACGGCGAGAACTCGATCACCCTGGCGGTCCTGCGCCAGCCGGACGCCAACACCGTCAAGGTCGTCGACTCGGTGCGCGCGGTGCTCGGCAACCTGCAGTCGCAGCTGCCGCAGTCGGTGCGGATCAACGCCGTCAACGACCGCTCGGTCTCGATCCGCGACGCGCTCCACGACGTGACGCTGACCATGATGGGAACGATCGCTCTCGTCGTCCTGGTGATCTTCCTGTTTCTGCGCCGCTTCGTCGCGACCGCGATCCCGACGCTGTCGCTGCCGGTCTCGCTGGTCGGCGCGGTGTCGCTGCTCTGGGCCTTCGGCTACACCATCGACAACATCTCTCTGCTCGGCCTGACGCTGGCCGTCGGCCTCGTCGTCGACGACGCGATCGTGATGCTCGAGAACATCATGCGTCACGTCGAGGGCGGCGAGGCGCCGTTCCAGGCGGCGCTGCGCGGCTCGCGCGAGGTCGGCTTCACGATCATCTCGATCTCGAGCTCGCTCGTCGCGGTGTTCATCCCGATCTTCTTCATGCCGGGCGTCATCGGCCTGCTGTTCCACGAGTTCGCGGTCATCGTCGCGCTCGCCATCGTCGCCTCGGCATTCGTGTCGCTGACGCTGGTGCCGATGCTCGCAAGCCGCTTCCTGAGCGACGAGGCGCACAAGAAGCCGCCGGGAGCTCTCGTACGCTCGTTCGAACGCGGCTTCGACTGGCTGCTCGCCGGCTACACGCGCACTCTCGACATCGCGCTGCGCCACCGCGTCTTCGTTCTTTTCATCGCCCTGCTGACGTTCCTGGCGACGGCCTGGCTATTCGTCACCATCCCCAAGGGTTTCTTCCCCGAGGAGGACATCGGCCAGATCAGCATCTCGACCGAGGCCGCCGAGGACGTCTCCTTCCCGGCGATGGTTCGGTTGCAGTCGCGCGTCGCCGAGCTGCTGCGCAACGATCCGGCGGTCGCGACCGTCAACTCGTTCAACGGCGCCGGCGGAGCGGGCGGCTCGCAGAACGTCGGCCGGATGTTCGTCAATCTCAAGCCGCGCGGCGAGCGGCCGCCGATGAAGCTGGTCGTCGAAAGCCTGCGCAAGAAGCTGCGCGAGGTGCCGGGCATCAACGTCTACATGCGGCCGATCCAGAACCTGCAGCTTGGCGGCCGGCCGAGCAAAGCGCAGTACCAGTACATCCTGCAGAGCGTGCAGGCGGGCGAGCTCAACGACTGGGCGCTGAAGCTGCAGGAGCCGATGCGCGCCGACCCGATGTTCCGCGACGTCACCAGCGATTCGCAGCTCAAGGGTCTGCAGGCCTCGCTGAAGATCGACCGCGACCGCGCCAACACGCTCGGCGTGTCGATCGACGGCATCCGCTCGGCGCTCTACAGCGCGTTCGGCGAGCGCCAGATCTCGACGATCTACACCGCGGTCGACAGCTACCAGGTGATCATGGAAGTCGCGCCAGGCGCCAAGCAGGACGAGGGCGCGCTCAACAACATCTACGTGCGCTCTAGCACCGGCGCGCTGGTGCCGATCTCGAGCTTCGCGACCGTCGAGCGGTCGGTCGGGCCGACCTCGATCAACCACGTCGGCCAGCTCCAGGCGGTGACGGTGTCATTCAACCTCGCTCCGGGCACGGCGCTCGGCGACGCCACCGCGAAGATCGAGAAGTACCGCGAGCAGCTCCGGCTGCCGGCCTCGATCATCACCGCCTATGGCGGCGACGCCGCGGTGTTCAAGAGCTCGCAGGGCAGCCAGGCGATCCTGATCGTCTCGGCGCTCCTCGTGATCTACGTGCTGCTCGGCGTGCTCTACGAGAGCTACGTCCATCCGCTGACGATCCTGGCCGGCCTGCCGTCTGCGGCGGTCGGCGCGCTGCTGACGCTCAAGCTCTTCGACCAGGACCTGACGCTGATCGCGACGATCGGCATCCTGCTCCTGATCGGGATCGTCAAGAAGAACGCGATCATGATGATCGACTTCGCGCTCGATGCGCAGCGCCACGGCGGGATGGCGGCGCCGGAGGCGATCCGTCAGGCCTGCATCCTGCGGTTCCGGCCGATCATGATGACGACGCTGGCGGCGCTGATGGGCGCGCTGCCGATCGCGCTCGGGCTCGGCACCGGCGCCGAGTTGCGCCAGCCGCTCGGCCTGGCGGTCGTCGGCGGGCTCGTGTTCTCGCAGGCGATCACGCTCTACATCACGCCGGTGATCTACCTCGCGCTCGACCGCTTCAGCGGCACGGGGCCGGTGCAGACGCCGGAGGTCGCCGTCCTCGCTCCCGAGGTGGCGGAGCGCCGGGCGGGCTGAGCGTCAGTGCAGGCGCGAGCCTGCGGGCACCGTGCCCATCACGCTCAGGCCCGACGGCGCGACGCTGCCAGCCTCGATCTCGTCCTCCCTCGCTTCGCGCACGTCGCGCACGCGCACGTCGAGACGCAGGGCGATGCCCGCGAGCGGATGGTTGCCGTCGAGGACGACGTGGTCGGGATAGACCTCGGTGACGGTGTAGATCGCGTCCTCCGGCATGCCCTCGGTCTTCGCGCCTGGGGGAGGGCCTTCGAACTGCATGCCGGGATCGACGACGCCCTCGGGGAAGATCTCGCGCGCCTCGAAGAAGACGAGCTCGGGGTCGTAGTCGCCGAAGGCGTGCTCGGGCTCGAGGTGCAGCGTCGTCTCGAAGCCTTCTTCCTCGCCGGCGAGCGCTTCCTCGACCTTGGCGAGCAGGTCGTTGCCGCCGAAGAAGAACTCGACCGGCTCGGCGAGCTCGTCAATCTCGCTGCCCTGCGCATCGGCAAGGCGCCACGTGAGGCTGACGACGCAGGGAACGGCGATTTCCATCGAATGATCATCGCACAATGAGGCATGGATCTCGAACGGCCGATGGCCTTGCTCGGCGGCCTGTCGGCCTCCGATTTCATGCGCCTGCACTGGCAGAAGACGCCGCGCCTGATTCGTGCCGCGGCCCTCGGTGCGCTCGCCGGAGTCGACCGCCGCAGCCTCTTCGCGCTGGCGGCGCGCGACGACGTCGAGTCGCGTCTGGTCGCGCGCTCTGGGCGGCAATGGTCGGTGCGTCACGGGCCGATCGCGCGCCGTGCGTTGCCGTCGCTCGCGACGCCGCGGTGGACGCTGCTCGTCCAGGGCGTCGACCTGCACGACGCCGCGGTCCATCGATTGCGCGAAGGCTTTCGCTTCATCGCAGACGCGCGCCTCGACGACGTCATGCTCTCGTTCGCGACCGACGGTGGGGGCGTCGGTCCGCATCTCGATGCGTACGACGTGTTCCTGCTGCAGGTCGCAGGCCGCCGTCGCTGGCGCGTCGGCCGCACGGCCCGGCCCCAGTGGCGCGGCGACGTGCCGCTGAAGATGCTGCGAGGCTTCGTGCCGCGTCACGACTGGCTGCTCGAACCGGGCGACATGCTCTACCTGCCGCCAGGCTGGGGTCACGACGGCATCGCAGTCGGCGAGTGCATCACGGCGTCGGTGGGCTTTCGCGCGCCGACTGCCGACGCGCTCGCCGGCGAAGTCGTCCAGCGCATCGCCGAGGCCCGCATGAGCGACAACGAGGAGATGCCGCCTCGCGAGTCGGATCGCTATGCCGATGCCGGCGAAGCAGCGACCGACCGCCCCGCGCGCATCCCTGTTCGACTGCAAGGCTTCGTGACGGCGTCGATCGAGCGACTGCTCGGCGATGCGCGTGCGCGCGAATGTGCGCTCGGCGAAGTGCTGAGCGAGCCAAAGCCAGGGACCTGGTTCGAGCGCGGCGACATGGCGCCGACGCAGGGCGCGGCGATCACGCTCGATGCGCGCACGCGCATGCTTTATGACGATCGGCACGTCTTCATCAACGGCGAGTCCTATCGCGCGGCGGGAGCCGATGCGACACTGATGCGACGCCTCGCCGACCGGCGCCGTCTCGGCGCGGCGAGCGTCGCGCGGGCGAGCGCCGGTGCTCGCGACCTTCTGGCCGAATGGGTGCAGGCCGGATGGTGCCTCGCAACGCACGACACCCTCGACGAGGAGCCGACATGAGCGCAGACAACATCGTCCAGATCGCCTCGCGGGCCGACTTCCACGCTGCCGTCCAGTCGGCGCTGGCGCAGGCCAAAGCGGCCGGATCGCGCGAGATCTTCATGACCGATCCGACCTTCGCCGACTGGCCGCTCAACGACCGCGACATCGTCGAATCGCTCGAGCGCTGGGCCGATTCACGCTGCACCTTGACGCTGCTCGCGCACGGTTTCGACGAGATCGCGCGGCGCCAGTTCAGGTTCGTGGCGTGGAGGAAGCAGTGGTCGCACATCATCCGTTGCCGCAGCGACCCGGAGCTCGGCGCCGAGCAGGTCCCGTCGCTGCTGCTCGTGCCCGGACAGGCAACGCTGCGGCTCCTCGACCGGGTTCACTATCGCGGCACGCTGTCGAGCCGTGCGGTCGACCTCAACGAGACGCGCGAAACGATTGACGCGCTTTTGCAACGCTCGGCAGAAGCGTTCCCGGTGACAACGCTCGGTCTCTAGGGAAAGCACCTAAGACGCCTATACTCGTTGGCTAGGCACTGGAAATGCTCGAACGCTCCATGTCTTGAAGACGCTGGGACTCTTGGACAAGAGGGTTCCCACAATTACCGGTAATTGTCCGAACCTTAAAATCGAGGAGAAACATGAAAACAGCATTGCTGATGGTCACTCTGGCCGCCGCCGTTTCGTTCGCTGCCTGCAGCAAGAAGGAAGAAACCACCACGATCACGCCGCCGGCGACGATGTCGACGCCGTCGACGACCACCATCGTGACGACGCCGTCGACCGACGCCGCTTCGGCTGCTTCATCGGCGATGAACGCCGCTTCGTCGGCCGCCACCTCGGCGATGGACGCAGCTTCGTCGGCCATGACCGCCGCCTCTGGCGCGATGAAGTAAAAGGGTTTGCAAGAACCGCCGAAAGCCGCCTCTGGGCGGCTTTTTGCATTTCGAGGTTTGCCTTTCTTTTTGAAGCGGCGATTCGCGTTCAGCCGAGCTGCAGCCAGTCGAAACCGCGTTCCGGATCGGCGACGACGATGTCTTCCGGCCGGCTGCCCCAGCGCGCGGCGAGAGCGCTCCGCGCGAGCTGCGGGCTGTTGTTCTCGCGGCTGAGGTGGGCCGCCACCAGATGACGCAGGCGCGCCCCGGCGACGCGGCCGAGCAACTCGACTGCCGTGGCGTTGCTCAAGTGTCCGAAGCGCCCGCCGATGCGCGCCTTCAGCGACGCCGGATAGCGCGACGCCGCCAGCAGTCCCTCGTCGTGGTTGCACTCGAGGACGAGGGCGTCGCATCCGGTGACGCTTTCGACCATGTGGGCGGTGATCGAGCCCAGGTCGGTGAGGATGCCCACGCACGAGCCGCCGTCGCTGCAGCGCAGCTGCAGCGGCTCGGCGGCGTCGTGCGCGACCGTGAACGGGTGAAGCTCGAGGTCGCCGACGGCGATCGATTCGCCGTCACGCGCGAAGTGAAAGCGTGCCGGAATCGCGGTCGGGCCGATCGCGCGCCAGGTGCCGCGGCTCATCCACAGCGCCAGCCCGTAGCGCTCGGCCAGCGCCAGCGCGCAACCGACGTGGTCGCCGTGCTCGTGGGTGACGAAGACGGCGTCGAGGTCGCTGCCCGCAAGGCCGGCGCGGGCGAGGCGCAGCTCGATCTCGCGCATCGACATGCCGGCATCGACCAGAAGCCGCGTCGTCGTGATGCCGCTCGTCGCCTCGACGACGGTGGCATTGCCACTGCTGCCGCTGCCGAGGCTGCAGAAGCGGATCACGGCGGCCCCGGTGCGCGCGCCAGCGCCGCCACTAACGCAGGTCTTCGAGCAGCAGCGCGACGATCCGCTTGCCGTTCTCCGTGCCCTCGGGCTTGCCTTGCGAATCGAGCACGGAGACCGTGCTGACGTTGCCTTCGGCCGTCACCTTCACGCGGTACTTGGCCAGGCCGGTGTCGTCCTTGCTGCGTCCGGAGAAGATCCGGCTGAAGACGTTGGGCTCTTCGCGGCCAGCGAACTTCGGATCGACGTAGCGGACGAAGTAGAGGCCCTGGGCGCGATCGCGATCCTCGACCGTGAAGCCGCTGCGGTCGAGGGCGATGCCGACGCGGCGCCAGGCGCGGTCGAAGCCGTCGTCGACCTGCAGCGTCGGCGTCGGCCGCCCTTCGAGCGCGCGGGCGCGCGACGGCGCCGCCGGCGTCGCGCCGGCGGCGGCGACGATCGCCTTCGCCTGCTCGTCCTTGGCGCCGAGCTTGACCATCAGGCGCGTCAGGAAGGTCGCCTCGAGCTGCGGCTCGGCCGGCCGCGGCTGCCAGACGGTCGACTCCTTACGGTCGCCCATGTAGACCTCGACCATGCCGCGGTGGGTGATGTAGATGTCGCTGCCCGTCGCCGTGCGCTCGACCCGCGTGCGGTACTTGTCGAGCTCGCCGGTGGAGAAGGCCGAGTCGAAGACCTTGCCGATGGTGTTGCGGATGATGTCGTTCGGCAGCTTGGCGCGGTTCTCGGCCCAGTCGGTCTCGAGCACGCCGGCCTCGGCGCGATCCTGGACAATGTTGAAGCCGTTGTCCTTCCAGAACGAGCGGACTAGCGGGAAGACGTCCTCGGGCGAGAGCGTCGTGCTCAGCCAGCGCTCGTTGCCCAGCCGCTCGATGCGAAAGGCGCCGACCGACTGCGGCGCGACCGTCGCAGCGACGGGCGTCGTCGACGTCGCGGCGGCGGTGGCCGGCGTCGCCTGAAAGGTCGACGCGCTGATGCTGCCGTTCGGCTGCTGGTAGCGCGACTCGCGCGAGAGCTGGGTCAGGTCGGGCGGGACCTCGAGGCTGCTGCTGCGGTTCGCCGATGTCGACTTGTAGTCGACCTTGTCGCCGGAAAGGAGGTTTTCGACCGTCGAGCAGCCGGCCACCAGGGCCAGGCACGCGAGGCCCGCCGCGAGGCGTGAGGAAAGGGCAAGGGTCACTCTGAAAGTCTCCATCGATGCCGGTGCGGGCGAACCGCTGCGGCGTGCACGGATCACGTCGGACTCAAGGTCCGGGGTGCCGTTCGTTTCCTCGTGGCCCGTGAAGCGTTCTCACAGGAGCCCGGCCTCGCTCAGCGCCGTCTTCACCGCCGCCTGCCCCGACTCGCTCAGCGGCGTGATCGGCAGGCGGACCGTCGCGCTGCATCTTCCAAGCTGCGCGAGCGCCCATTTCGTCGGCGCCGGACTGGGCTCGACGAACAGCACCTGATGCAGGGCCAGGAGCTGCAGCTGCAAGCGCGCCGCGGTGCGCGCGTCGCGCGCGAGCGCCGCCACGCAGATCGCCTGGACCGCGCGCGGCGCGACGTTGGCGGTGACGCTGACGCTGCCGTGGCCGCCGAGCAGCATCAGCGCGACGGCCGAGTCGTCGTTGCCCGAATAGACCGAAAAGCCGGCCGGCGCGCCGCGCAGGAGCGCGCTGCCGCGGGCGATGTCGCCGGTCGCGTCCTTGATGCCGATGACGCCGGGCACCTGCGCCAGCTTGAGCGCGGTCTCGACCTGCATGTCGGCAACGGTGCGCGAGGGCACGTTGTAGAGGACCATCGGGATGTCGACGGCCTCGGCGATCGCCTTGAAGTGGCGATAGATGCCTTCCTGCGACGGCTTGTTGTAGTACGGCACGACCGAGAGCGTGCAGTCGGCGCCGACCTTGAGCGCGAAGCGCGACAGCTCGATCGCTTCCGCCGTCGAGTTCGCGCCGGTGCCGGCCATCACCGGCACGCGCCCGCGCGCCTGCTCGACGGCGATGCGGATCACCTCGCAGTTCTCGTCCATCGTCACCGTCGGCGATTCGCCGGTCGTGCCGACGACGCCGATGCACTGCGTGCCTTCGGCGATCTGCCAGTCGATCAGGCGACGCAGCGCGGCGAAGTCGATGCTGCCGTCGTCCTGCATCGGCGTGACGAGCGCGACGATGCTGCCGGTAATGGGTTTCATTCGAGAATTCCTGAATCGGACGATTCTACCGACCCGGGGCGCCGCGCCGAGGCGTCGAGCGGGTAGCGCACCGGGGCGGCCGACTCGCGCCGCGCACGGCGACGGCACGCTGCACGAATCGGTCGGGACCGGTGAGGAAGCCGTCTTCGAATGCCACGATGCGCAGACCCCGCAGGGCGTCGAGAAGTTCACCGCGGGCGAGGAGAAAGTCGGGCCGCGACGGCCGGCCGATCGTCTCCTGGCCGAGCGCGAAGGTTTCGTAGACAAGGACGCCGCCGTCGGCCAGCGCCGCGAGGATCGCCGGGAACAAGGGCCGCCAGAGGTAGTTCGTGACGACGATCGCGTCGAAGTGCCGGTCGGCGAACGGCCACGGGCCTGATTCGAGATCGGCGACGACGGTCTCGGCGCGGTCGGACAGGGACTGCAGCGCGTCGTGGTCGCGATCGACGGCGGTCACGCGGCAGCCGCGCTCTGCGAGCCACGTCGCGTGCCGGCCGCTGCCGGCGGCGACGTCGAGGACGCTGGCGCCGGCCGGGATCAATGCGCTCCAGCGAACCACCCACGGCGACGGCTCACCGGTCAGAAGCAGGCCCACACCCGATTGGCAAGATCGACCACGACCTCCGGCCGCTGGTAGGCCGCGAACACGCCGGCCAGCGCGAGCGCGGCCGCCGTCCACGCGGCGATGCGGGCCGGCTTCATGCCATCGCCGGGCGCAGGATCGCCCTCTCGCGGATCGGCAGGTTGACGATCGCGGCGAAGATGCCGAGCGCGATCGCGATCCACCAGACGACGTCGTAGCTGCCGGTGACGTCGTAGAGCCGGCCGCCGAGCCAGACGCCGAGGAAGCTGCCGACCTGGTGGCTGAGGAAGACGAAGCCGCCGAGCATGCCGAGGTAACGTACACCGAAGATCTCGGCGACGATGCCGCTGGTGAGCGGCACGGTCGAGAGCCACAGGAAGCCGATCACGGCGGCGAAAATGTAGACGCTCCAGGGCGTCAGCGGCGCGAGCACGAAGATCACGATAGCGAACGAGCGCAGCGTGTAGATCGCCGAGAGCACGAACTTCTTCGGCATCCGCCCGCCGAGCAGCCCTGCGGAATAGGTGCCGAAAACGTTGAAGAGGCCGATGAGCGCGAGCGCCGTGGTCGCGACGCCGGGTGCCAGGCCGTGGTCCTTCAGGTAGCTCGGCATGTGCACGCCGATGAACACGACCTGGAAGCCGCACACGAAGTAGCCCGCGGTCAGGAGCTGGAAGCTGCGATCGCCCACCGCTTCACGGATCGCCGAGCCGATGCTCTGTTCCGATGCCGTCGCCGCGCCGCGATCCGGCTCGCGCAGGCCGAACGCCAGCGGCACGATCAGGAGCGCGAGCGCGCCGAGGACGAAGAGCGCGTTCTGCCAGCCGATACCGGCGATCAATCCGCCTTCGACCGGCACCATCAGGAACTGGCCGAACGATCCGGCCGCGGCCGTGATGCCCATCGCCCAGCTGCGCCGCTCCGGCGCGACGTTGCGGCCGATGACGCCGTACACAACGGCGTAGGTCGTGCCCGATTGCGCCAGGCCGATGAGCAGGCCCGTGCCGCCGAGGAAGCCCGCGCCGGTCGACGCCAGCCCCATCGCGACGAGGCCGAGGCCGTACAGCACGCCGCCGATGATGAGGACGCGAAACGCCCCCCAGCGGTCGGCGAGCGCGCCGGCGAACGGACCGGCGATGCCCCACGCCAGGTTCTGCACCGCGATCGCGAACGCGAAGGTCTCGCGGTTCCAGCCGCGCTCGGCGGTGATCGGTTGCAGCCAGAGGCCGAAGCCGTGGCGGATGCCCATCGACATGGTGACGATCGCCGCGCCGCAGATCAGCACCTGCGTCATCGACAGCGTCGGCCGCGGCAGGGCGTCGCTCATGCCGGCACCGGCGCGCTGCAGCGGTCGATCGTCGCGATCGAGGCCGCGTCGAGCCTCAGGCGCGCTGCGGCGACGAGCCCGTCGAGCTGCGCGATCGAGGTCGCGCTCGCGATCGGCGCGGTGATGCTCGGCCGCGCGATCTGCCAGGCAAGCGCGACCTGCGCGGTCGTCGCGCCGACGGTCTCGGCGACGCCGTCGATCGTCGCGAGGATCGCCAGGTTGCGCTCGTTGCCGCCGAAGCAGATCGGCGCGACGAGGAGGCCGGAGCGGCCGAGCGAGCGCGAAGGAATCGTGAGCATGGTCGGTCGATTGTTGCAGCCTTGCCCGAAGGGCTTCGCCGGGGGCCCAACCTAGAATCCGCGGTCATGGCGACCCCCTCCAAAGCCGCGTACGGCGAGGCCTCGATCCGTGTCCTGAAGGGACTCGAGCCGGTCAAGCAGCGGCCCGGGATGTACACCCGCACCGAGAGCCCGCTGCACGTCGTCCAGGAGGTCGTCGACAACGCGGCCGACGAGGCGCTCGCGGGCCACGGCACGTCGATCGACGTCGTCCTGCACGCCGACGGCTCGGTCAGCGTCGACGACGACGGCCGCGGCATCCCGACCGGCCTGCATCCGGAAGAAGGCGTGAGCGTGATCGAGATCGTCTATACGCGACTGCACGCCGGCGGCAAGTTCGACAAGGGCGGCAGCTCGGCGTACAGCTTCTCCGGGGGCCTGCACGGCGTCGGCGTCAGCGTCACCAATGCGCTGGCGAAGCGGCTCGAGGTCACGGTCTGGCGCGGCGGTCAGGTCGTGACGATGGCATTCGCGAACGGCGACGTGGTCGACAAGCTCGCGACGAATAAGGCCGCGGCGGGCGAGCGCAAGAGCGGCACGCGGGTGCGCGTCTGGCCCGATCCGAAGTACTTCGAGAGCGCCGAGCTGCCGCGCGCCGAGCTCACGCATCTGCTGCGCAGCAAGGCCGTGCTCATGCCGGGCGTGCGTGTCTCGCTGACGGTCGAGAAGGCGGGCCGCGAGCCCGAGCGGCAAGAGTGGCTCTACGCCGCGGGCCTGTCGGACTACCTGATGCAGACGCTCTCCGCCGATCCGGTGATCCCGCTTTTCGAGGCCGACCACTTCGCCGACGGCAAGGAGAGCGAGGACGTCGCCGAGGGCGAGGGCGCGTCGTGGTGCATCGCCTTCACCGAAGACGGCAACGCGGTGCGCGAGAGCTACGTCAACCTGATCCCGACAGTGGCAGGCGGCACGCACGAGTCGGGGCTGAAGGACGGCCTCTTCGTCGCCGTCAAGGGCTTCATCGATATGCACAGCCTGCTGCCGAAAGGCGTGAAGCTGATGCCCGAGGATGTCTTCTCGCGCGCCAGCTTCGTGCTCTCGGCCAAGGTGCTCGACCCGCAGTTTCAGGGCCAGATCAAGGAGCGGCTCAACAGCCGCGAGGCGTTGCGCCTCGTCTCCAACTGCGTGCGACCGGCGTTCGAGCTCTGGCTCAACCAGCATGTCGAGCACGGCAGGAAGCTCGCCGATCTCGTGATCCGCCAGGCGCAAACGCGCCAGCGCGCGAGCCAGAAGGTCGAGAAGCGGCGCGGCTCGGGGGTCGCGGTGCTGCCGGGCAAGCTCACCGACTGCGAGAGCCGCGACCTCGCGCTCAACGAGATCTTCCTGGTCGAAGGCGACTCGGCCGGCGGCAGTGCCAAGATGGGCCGCGACAAGGAGACGCAAGCGATCCTGCCCTTGCGCGGCAAGGTGCTGAACGCGTGGGAGGTCGAGCGCGATCGGCTGTTTGCCAACAACGAGATCCACGACATCGCGGTCGCGGTCGGCGTCGATCCGCACGGCGCCGACGACACGCCCGACTTCTCTGGCCTGCGCTACGGCAAGGTCTGCATCCTCTCGGACGCCGACGTCGACGGCTCGCACATCCAGGTGCTGCTGCTGACGCTCTTCTTCCGCCACTTCCCGAAGCTGATCGAGCGCGGCCATGTCTATGTTGCCAAGCCGCCGCTCTTTCGCGTCGACGCGCCGGCGCGCGGCAAGAAGCCCGCCGCCAAGATCTACGCGCTCGACGACGACGAGCTGCGCGCGACGCTCGATCGCCTGAGGAAGGAAGGCGCGAAGGAAGGCAGCTGGAGCACGAGCCGCTTCAAGGGCTTGGGCGAGATGAACGCCGAGCAGCTCTGGGACACGACGCTCAACCCCGAGACGCGTCGTCTGCTGCCGATCGGCTTCGGCGCCGCCGGCTTCGCGGCGACGACGCTGTCGCTGACCAAGCTGATGGGCAAGGGCGAGGCGCAGGCGCGGCGCGAGCTGATGGAACTGCGCGGCGACGCGGTCGAGGTCGACGTTTGAGCAGGAGCGCCACGCCGAGCGCTGATCCGGTCGTCGTCGTGCCACGCCGGCTCGCGCACCTCGGCTTCATCGTGCTGATGGTCGTCGCGATCGTGACGCTGGTTGTCGTGCGCCGCGGCGACGATCTTGATGTTGAAGACCAGTTGTTGACCGCGGGCGTGCTCGCGCTCTGCTTCCGGGTTCTGGCGATCGGTCTCGGCAGCCTCGTGCGCAACCTTCGCGCGGGCCACGGCCTGCGCCTCGACGCGCAGGGATTGCGCGTGCCGGGCCTCGACGCCGTGCCGTGGACGGCCGTCGAGCGCGTCGACCTGCGCGGCTACGGCGACAGCGGCAAGCGCTTCCCGCAGCTCGTCGTCCACACCGATGCCTTTCGCGAGCCGTTGTCGCTGCGACACCTCGAGCGCCATCTGTTCGGGCCGTGGTCGGGCCTCACCGGAGGTCGCGGCACGGTGCTGGTCCCGATCGGCCTGCTCGTCGTCGAGCCGCAGGCGCTGCTCGCGACGGCGCGCTCGTTCGTGGTCGGCAGGCAGCTGCCATGAGCGAGCGCTCGAGTCTGACGCTGCGTTTGCGTCCGACGATGCTGTCGGACCTCGACTTCGTCGGTACCGTCGAGGACGATCCCGACAACCGGCCCTTCATCACGCCGTGGGAGCGCGTCCAGCACGAAGGCGCTGTGCGCTTCCCCGACTTCCGCCATTTCATCGTCGAGGCCGGCGCTGGCTATCCGTCTGCCGGCTTCGTGATCCTGCAAGGCTGCCGCAACCAGCACGCATCGATCGAGCTGAAGCGCATCGTGCTGCAGCCCAAGGGCCAGGGCTACGGCCGCACCTGCGTGCGCCTGCTCGCCGAGATGGCGTTTCGCGACCTCGGCGCGCATCGCTTCTGGCTCGACGTGAAGAGCGAGAACGAGCGTGCGCTCGGCCTGTATCGCAGCGAAGGCTTCGTCGAAGAAGGGCGTCTGCGCGAGAGCGTGCGCAGCGGCACGGGGTTCGACTCGCTGATCGTGATGTCGCTGCTCGAACCCGAGCACCGCGCGCTCGTCGAGGCGCGCGAGGGACGCGCCGCGGCACGGGCCTGATCGCGGACACAAGAAAACGAGAAGACAAGGAGACAACGCCATGCGCTCGACCATGATGGACGTGCCCCTCTCGCTCAACCACCTGCTCGACCGCGCCGGCACGCTGTTCGCGCAGAATGAGATCCTCTCGCGTCTGCCCGACAAGTCGCTGCACACGCACACGTACGGCGAATTCCATCGGCGCACGCGGCAGCTCGCCGCGGCGCTCGCATCGCTCGGCCTGAAGAAGGGCGATCGCGTCGCGACGCTCGCCTGGAACCACCACGTGCACCTCGAGTGCTACTTCGGCATCCCGGCCGCGGGCGGCGTCATGCACACGCTCAACCTGCGCCTCGCGCCCGACGAGCTCGGCTGGATCGCGGCGGACGCGAAAGACCGCTTCCTCGTCGTCGACGACGTCCTGCTGCCGCTCTACCGCCAGTTCGCCGACAAGCACGCGTTCGAGAAGGTGATCGTGTTCCCGTTCTCCGGAGGTCCGGTCGACACCAGGGGCGGCCATCTCGACTACGAGGCGCTCCTCGTCCAAGCCGACGGCGACGCGTTCGCCTACGCCGCGCACGACGAGAACGACCCGGTGGCCATGTGCTACACGTCGGGCACGACCGGACGACCGAAGGGCGTCGTCTATTCGCACCGGTCGACGGTGCTGCACACGCTTGTCGGCTGCCTCGGCGAGAACTGGTCGCTGAAAGCGTCGGACGTGCTGCTGCCGGTGACACCGATGTTCCATGCGAACTGCTGGGGCGTGCCCTACGGCGCCGTGATGACGGGCGCGAAGATCGTCTTCCCCGGGCCGCATCTGCATCCCGACGACCTGCTCGATCTCGTCACCGCCACGCCGCCGACGCTGGCGCTGGGCGTGCCGACGATCTGGATGGGATTGATCCAGGCCTACGACCGTTCGCTCGTCGAGCAGCCCGGACGCTGGAAGCTGCCTGCGGGCATGCGCTCGCTGGTCGGCGGAGCGGCGGTGCCGGAGGCGTTGATCCGCGCCTTCGCGAAACACGATATCTGGATCGTCCAGGGCTGGGGCATGACCGAGACCTCGCCGCTCGCGACGACCGCGGTGCGCGACCGCTCGCTGCCGGAGAACGAGCAGTTCCGCCGCGCCGCGATGGCCGGCGTGCCGGTGCCGCTGGTCGACGTGCGCATCCGCGCCGACGACGGCGAGGACGCGCCGTGGGACGGCAAGTCGGTCGGCGAGATCCAGGTGCGCGGGCCGTTCATCACCGGCTCGTACCATGGCGTGCCGGTCACCGAGGAGAAGTTCACCGACGACGGGTGGCTGCGCACCGGCGACGTCGCCGCGATGGACGCGCTCGGCACCGTGCGCATCACCGACCGGACCAAGGACCTGATCAAGTCGGGCGGCGAGTGGATCTCGTCGGTCGATCTCGAGAACGCGCTGATGGCGCATCCAAAGGTCGCCGAGGCCGCGGTGATCGCGATCCCGGATCCGAAGTGGAGCGAGCGGCCGCTGGCCTGCGTCGTCTGGAAGAGGGACGCCGCGATCGCATCGAGCGACGTCGCCGACGTGCTCGGCAAGCACCTGCTCGCGCACGGCTTCGCCAAGTGGCAGCTGCCCGACCGCTACGAGGTGATCGACGGCGTGCCCCGCACCTCGACCGGCAAGTTCTGGAAGTTGAAGCTGCGCGAGCGGTTTCCGCGTTGATCATTGGCCGGCAGCTCGCTCTGGATATACAATTTTTGTGTGTCGATCAATGCAGGGAGCGCGTCATGCAGGTATCGAAATGGGGCAACAGCCTGGCGATCCGCCTGCCGGCTGCAGTGGTGAAAGTGCTCGGCCTGAAGGAAGGCGACGACATCGAAGTCGGTATCGCCGGAACGCGCCAGCTCGGCGTTCGGCGTCGTCGTGACGCCGACCGCGCAGCCCTCGAGCGCCTGCGCGCCTATCGCGGGAGAATGCCGGACGGCTTCGTGTTCGACCGGCTCGAGGCCAATGAACGTGGCCGGTGAAGCCCTTTGTCGACACCAACGTCCTGCTCTATCTGCTGAGCAACGACGCTGACAAGTCCGCCGCCGCGGAAACGCTTCTGAAGGACCGGGTGATCGTCAGCGTCCAGGTCCTGAATGAATTCGCCAACGTTGCGCATCGCAGGTTCCGCTTCTCCTGGGCGGAGGTACGTGCGGCGCTCGTGGACATCGTTCGATTTTCCGAGGTGCATGTCCTCACGACACGAACCCATGAGCTTGGCCTCGACATCGCCGAGCGCTATGGCTTCGCCTTCTACGACTCGTTGATCGTCGCCGCCGCACTCGAGGCCGGTTGTACGAGGCTCGCTTCCCAAGATCTTCGGCACCGCCAGCGCATCGAGCGACGGCTCACCGTCATGAACCCGTTCGTGTGACATGTCGCCTTGACCGCAGACCTCTTCGACCCTCTTCCCGCCGAGTCCGCCGACACTGTCGGCCTCGCCGAGTACGCCGAGCGCGCCTACCTCGAGTACGCGCTCTCGGTCGTCAAGGGCCGCGCCTTGCCCGACGTCGCCGACGGCCAGAAGCCGGTGCAGCGGCGCATCCTCTACGCGATGGCCCGCATGGGCCTCGCGTTCACGACCGCGGCCGGGCCGAAGGCGGTCAAGAGTGCGCGCGTCGTCGGCGACGTGCTCGGGCGCTTCCATCCGCACGGCGACCAGGCCGCCTACGACGCGCTCGTGCGCATGGCGCAGGACTTTGCTCTTCGCTATCCGCTGATCGACGGCCAGGGCAATTTCGGCTCGCGCGACGGCGACGGCGCGGCGGCGATGCGCTACACCGAGACGCGGCTCGCGCCGATCGCCCGCCTGCTGCTCGACGAGATTGACGAAGGCACGGTCGACTTCATCCCGAACTACGATGGCTCGACCGAGGAGCCGCGCCTCTTGCCGGCGCGTTTGCCCTTCGTTCTGCTCAACGGCGCGAGCGGCATCGCCGTCGGCCTGGCGACCGAGATCCCGAGCCACAACCTGCGCGAGGTCGCGGCGGCGGCGATCGCGCTGCTGAAGGACGAGAAGCTCGGCGACGACGAGCTCGCGCGACTGCTGCCCGGCCCCGACTATCCCGGCGGCGGCCAGATCATCAGCAGTGCCGACGACATCCGCGCCGCCTACGCCACTGGTCGCGGCTCGCTCAAGGTGCGGGCGCGCTGGAAGATCGAGGATCTCGCGCGCGGCCAGTGGCAGCTCGTCGTCACCGAGCTGCCGCCGGGCGCGAGCGCGCAGAAGGTGCTCGAGGAAATCGAGGAGCTCACCAACCCGAAGATCAAGGCCGGCAAGAAGGCGCTCGGCGCCGAGCCGCTGCAGCTGAAGGCGACGCTGCTCGCGGTGCTCGACGTCGTGCGCGACGAATCGAGCAAGGACGCCGCCGTCCGTCTCGTCTTCGAGCCGAAGTCGCGCGCCGTCGTGCAGAGCGATCTTGCCAACACGCTGCTCGCGCACACCAGCCTCGAGAGCTCGGCGCCGATCAACCTGACGATGGTCGGCGCCGACGGCCGGCCGACGCAGAAGAGCTTGCGCCAGTTGCTCGGCGAGTGGGTCGCGTTCCGCCTGAAGACGGTCGAGCGGCGCAGCCGCCGGCGGCTCGACAAGGTGGCCGAGCGCATCCACATCCTCGAAGGTCGCCAGCTCGTGCTGTTGTCGATCGACGAGGTGATCGCGATCATCCGCGCGGCCGACGAGCCCAAACCTGCGCTGATCGCGCGCTTCGCGCTGAGCGAGCGCCAGGCCGACGACATCCTCGACATCCGGCTGCGCCAGCTGGCGCGGCTCGAGGCGATCAAGATCGAGCAGGAGCTGAAGGAGCTGCGCTTCGCCGCGGCGAAGCTGGACGAGATCCTCGCCAGTCCGGCGGTGCTCAAGCGCACCGTCGTCCGCGAGATCGAGGCCGACGCGAAGGTGCACGGCGACGAGCGGCGCACGCTGATCGAGGAGCAGAAGCGCACGGTCGTCGAAGTGCGCGTGGTCGACGAGCCGGTCACGGTCGTCGTCAGCATGAAGGGCTGGGCGCGAGCGATCAAGGGCCACGAGGTCGAGCCCGCGCAGTTCTCCTTCAAGGCCGGCGACACGCTCTACGGCACCTTCGCGTGCCGGAGCACCGATACCTTGCTCGTGTTCGGCAGCAACGGCCGGGTCTACTCGGTCGCGGTGGCGACGTTGCCGAGCGGTCGCGGCGACGGGCAGGCGATCACCTCGCTGATCGAGCTCGAGCCCGGCACGCAACCGGCGCACTACTTCGCGGGCGAGGGCGCGCAAGTCCTGCTGCTCGCGGGCACGGGCGGCTTCGGCCTGCTCGCGCGCGCCAGCGACCTGCTGTCGCGTCAGCGCGGCGGCAAGGCCTTCCTCGCGCTTGAAGGCGACGAGAAGCCGCTGCCGCCGGTGCCGTTCGGTGCCGACGCGGCGCGGGTCGCGTGCCTCACGCTCGCCGGCCGCCTGCTCGTCTTCGCGCTCGACGAGTTGAAGCTGCAAGGCAACGGCGGTCGCGGTCTCACGCTCGTCGATCTCGACGCGAAGGACGCGGTGGTCAGCGTCGCCGTGTTCGCATCGGCGTTGCGCGTGCTCGGCACCGGCCGCGGCGGCAAGGCGAAGGACGAGGTGCTGCGTGCCACTGCGCTCGAGCCCTACGTCGGCAAGCGCGCGAGGAAGGGCCGGCGTCAGGACGCGATGCAGAAGGCGATGCGCGTCGTCGCGGCCGACTCGCACTGAGGCCGTTGCCGGCCGAGACGCGTCAGGCGACCTTCAGCGCCCTGACCAGCGCGACGGCGCAGACCACGAACGCCACCGCGGCCCAGATCGCATAGGGCACGTCGAGCAGGTTCACCGCGGCATCGGCGCAGCTCGCGCGGGCTTCGAAGGCTTCGGGAACGAAACGGTCGAGCTGGGTCCAGCCGACGATCTTGTCAGCGAGCGTGAGATTGCACGACGTCGATTTCGCCGCCACGAATTGCTGCCAGAGCGCCGCCGCGATCCCGGCAAGCGACAGCAGGACGCCGAGGCCTGCGACGATGCGTGTCGACGTCGTCGCCCGGATCGCCAGGGCGACGAGGGCGAGCACGCCGATCGCCGCGAAGATCAGCCGCTGCAGGACGCACCACGGGCACGGCTCCATGCCGAACGCGTGCTGCGATACGAGTGCCGCGACGATCGCGCCCAGCGACACGATCGCGACGAACGCGAGCATCGACGTCGCGGCGGTCGGGCGGCCACGCTCCGGCCTCGCCCGGGTCGCTGCCATCAGTCGGAGACTTGGGCGATCAGCTCGATCTCGACGCAGGCGCCGAGCGGAAGCTGCGCGACGCCGTAGGCGCTGCGCGCATGCGCGCCCTTTTCGGCGAAGACCTCGCCGAAGAGCTCGGAGCAACCGTTGGTGACGAGGTGGTGCTCAACGAAGTCGGCCGAGCTGTTGACGAGGCTCGTGATGCGCACGATTCGCTCGACGGTGTCGAGGTCGCCGACGGCCGCGTGGAGCGTGCCGAGCAGATCGACGGCGACTGCGCGCGCTGCCTTCTTGCCGGTCGCGGTCGTCATGTCGCGTCCGAGCTGGCCGACCCAGACCTTGCCGTCGCGCTTGGCGATGTGGCCTGAGAGGAAGACGAGGTTGCCGGAGCGGACGAACGGGACGTACGCACCGGCCGGTATCGCGAGCGGCGGCAGCGAGATGTCGAGGTCGGTGAGACGGTCGTAGATTGACATGGGGGGCCCGGGAGAGGGGAGGGCGGAGTATGCGCAAATCCTACACTCCTGCGATGGGACGACAGGGCACCGGCGCGTGGCTCGTGACGTGCCTGCTCGCGTGGCTCGGCGGCGTCGCGCTGCAGTTGCAGGAGCACGAGGTCCTGGCCGCGCCCGCCGACATCGCCATCGCAGTGCTCGCGTTGGCGACGATCGTGGCAGGCATCGCGTGGCGCGATCGGCGCTTCGCGGTCGTGCCGACGGCCATCGCGACGGCGGCGTTCGCCTTCGCCTGCACCGGTCTGCAGGCGACGCTGCGGCTCGCGGAGACGTTGCCGCACGAGCTCGAAGGCCGCGACCTCGTCGTCACCGGCGTCGTCGCCAGCCTGCCGCAGCAAAGTTCGAGCGGGCTGAGGTTTCGCTTCGATCTCGATCCGGCGACCGACGGCGATCCGCTCGCGGCCGTGCCGCGCACCCTGGCGCTCGGCTGGTACGCCGGCGCGCACGAGGACGCTGCCGCCGTGCAGCCGCGCAACGCGCTGCGCGCCGGCCAGCGCTGGCGCTTCACCGTGCGCCTGCGCCAGCCGCACGGCAACCTGAACCCGCACGGCTTCGACTACGAGCTGATGCTGTTCGAGCAGGGCGTGCGCGCGACCGGCTACGTCCGTGACGCGCCGGCCGCGATGCTCGACGTGAGCGCCGGCCATCCGGTCGAGCGGCTGCGCCAGCGCGTGCGCGACGCGATCTACGCCCACGTCGCTGATCGGCGCGCTGCCGGCGTGCTCGCCGCGCTCGCGGTCGGCGACCAGAGCGCGATCGAGCGCGACGACTGGGATCTCTTCCGCAACGCCGGCGTCGCCCACCTGATGTCGATCAGCGGGTTGCACATTACGATGTTCGCGTGGCTCGCCGGGCTCGCGATCGCGGCGGCCTGGCGCCGCAGCACGCGGGCGACGCTCTGGGTCGCGACGCCGACCGCGGCGCGCTGGGGCGGGCTGCTGGCGGCTTCGGCGTACGCGCTGTTCTCGGGCTGGGGCGTGCCCTCGCAGCGCACGGTCTGGATGCTCGCCACCGTCACCGCGCTGCGCGCGGCCGGCGTGCGCTGGCCGTGGCTCGTCATCCTGCTCGTCGCCGCCGTCGTCGTCACGGCGCTCGATCCGTGGGCGTTGACGCAGGCCGGCTTCTGGCTGTCGTTCATGGCCGTCGGGCTGTTGATGGCGTCGTCGTCCGGCCTCGATGCGCCGACGATGTCCGCGAACGCGGGCACGGGATGGCGCGCTTGGCCCGGCCGGATCGGCGCCCATGTGCGCGACGGCCTGCGCGCGCAAGTCATCGCCACGCTCGGCCTGACGCCGCTCACGCTCGTCTTCTTCCAGCAGGTCTCGCTCGTCGGCTTCCTCGCCAACCTCGTCGCGATCCCGCTCGTCACGCTGGTCATCACGCCGCTCGCGCTGCTGGGTGTCGCGTTCGCGCCGCTGTGGAGCGTCGGCGCGGTGGTCGTGTCGGGCCTCGTCGGACTGCTGTCCCGGCTGGCGGCGATCCCCGGCGCGGTGTGGACGGTGCCCGTGGCGCCGCTCTGGGCGCAACTCGCCGGCCTCGTGGCGGCGGCGCTCGTCGTCATGCCATTGCCGTGGCGGGCCAAGCTCTTCGCCGTGCCGCTCTCGATGGCGCTGCTCGTGCCGCCGCACGAACTGCCCGCCGACGGCAGCTTCGACCTCGTCGCCGCCGACATCGGCCAGGGCACCGCCGTCGTCGTGCGCACGCGCAGCCACGTCCTGCTCTTCGACACCGGCCCGCAGTACACGCGCGAGAGCGACGCCGGCCAGCGCGTCCTCGTGCCCTTGCTGCGCGCGCGCGGTGACCAGCACGTCGACCTGCTGGTGCTCAGCCACCGCGACAGCGACCACGTCGGCGGCGCGCGCTCGGTGCTGGGCGCGCTCAGGGTCGACGCGATGGCGAGCTCGCTCGAGGACGGGCATCCGCTGCACCTTGCGGCGCGCACGTCGCGGCGCTGCGTCGCGGGCGAGCGCTGGACCTGGGACGGCGTCGACTTCGCGGTGTTGCGTCCAGAGGCCGACGACTACGCGCGCAGCCTCAAGTCGAACGCCATGTCGTGCGTCCTGCGCGTCTCGGGCGGCGGCCGCAGCGCGCTGCTCACCGGCGACATCGAGCGCGAGCAGGAGTCGGCGCTGGTCGGGAGGGCCGGCGAGGCGCTGCGCAGCGACGTCCTCGTCGCGCCGCACCATGGCAGCAGGACGTCGTCGAGCGCGCCGTTCCTCGACGCCGTCCATCCGGCCGTCGCCGTCTTCCAGGCCGGCTACCGCAACCGCTTCGGCCATCCCGCGGCCGACGTCCTCGACCGTTACCGCGCGCGCGGCGTCCGGATCGTCGCCAGCCCTGCGTGCGGGGCGTGGATCTGGCGCGCCGCCGGGCCGGCCGAAGGCGCCTGCGAGCGCCTCGATGCACGCCGCTACTGGCATCACCGGGCAAATTCCGAAGGGTCGTGAGGTCGCTGCGGCAGCTCGCGTGGCGCGGAGTTTGCTACCCTCGGTGGCTGGAGGCACCATGATCGGCTTCGACGAGATGCGGGGCGCGGACGGCGCGGTGCGAGAGCACTACGGCGGCTACGACCGCTGGCTGGCGGAACAGCCGCCACAGGTGATGCGGACCCGGCGGGAGGAGGCCGAGGTCATTTTTCGGCGCGTCGGCATCACGTTCGCCGTGTACGGGACGAAGGACGACGGCGCGGGCAACAACGGCGGCACCGAGCGGCTGATCCCGTTCGACCTGATCCCGCGCGTGATTCCGGCGGCCGAATGGCGCGAGATGGAGCGGGGGCTGCGCCAGCGCGTAACGGCCCTGAACCGCTTCCTCCACGACGTCTACCACGGCCAGGAGATCCTGAAGGCGGGCGTCGTGCCGGCCGATCAGGTGCTCGGCAACGCGCAGTACCGGGCCGAGATGAAGGGCATCGACGTCGCCGGCGGCATCTATTCGCATATCGCCGGCATCGACATCGTTCGTGCCGCCAACCCCGACGGCAGCGGCAGCTACTACGTCCTTGAAGACAACCTGCGCGTGCCGAGCGGCGTCTCGTACATGCTCGAGAACCGCAAAATGATGATGCGGCTCTTCCCCGAGCTCTTCAGCCAGCACCGGATCGCGCCGGTCGCGCACTACCCCGACCTGCTGCTCGAGACGTTGCGCTCGGTCGCACCGGCGGCGGTGAGCGATCCGACCGTCGTCGTGCTGACGCCGGGCATGTACAACAGCGCCTACTTCGAGCACGCCTTCCTGGCCCAGCAGATGGGCATCGAGCTGGTCGAGGGCCAGGATCTCTTCGTCGACAACAACTTCGTCTACATGCGGACGACGCAGGGGCCGAAGCGGGTCGACGTGATCTACCGGCGCGTCGACGACGACTTCCTCGATCCGCTCGCCTTCCGCGCCGATTCGACGCTCGGCTGCGAAGGCCTGCTCTCGGCCTACCGCGCAGGCAACGTCACGCTCTCGAACGCGATCGGCACCGGCGTCGCCGACGACAAGTCGATCTATCCGTTCGTGCCGAAGATGATCGAGTTCTATCTCGGCGAAAGGCCCATCCTCAACAACGTGCCGACCTACGTCTGCCGCGAGCCCGACGACCTGGCCTACGTGCTGGACCATCTCGGCGAGCTCGTCGTCAAGGAGGTGCATGGCGCGGGCGGCTACGGCATGCTCGTCGGTCCGGCGTCGACCAAGGCGGAGATCGAGGACTTCCGCGTCGCGCTGAAGGCCGATCCGAACCGCTACATCGCCCAGCCGACGTTGTCGCTCTCGACCTGCCCGACATTCGTCGAGAGCGGCATCGCGCCGCGGCACATCGATCTGCGCCCGTTTCTGCTGTCGGGCAAGACCGTGCAGATGGTGCCGGGCGGGCTGACGCGGGTCGCGCTGAAGGAAGGCTCGCTGGTCGTGAACTCGTCGCAAGGCGGCGGCACGAAGGACACCTGGATCCTCGAAGCGTGACAACCGGGCTGCGCCATGTTGTCTAGAACCGCCGATCACCTTTTCTGGATGGCTCGCTACATGGAGCGCGCCGAGAACACGGCGCGCATGCTCGACGTCAACTACCAGATGTCGCTGCTGCCGCAGTCGGAAGGCGCGGCCGAGCGCGGCTGGCGCGGCCTGCTCAGCATCAGCGAGCTCACGGCCGACTTCGCCAAGCGGGTCGGCGAGGTGACGCCGCGCAGCGTCATCGACTACATGGTGAGCGATCCGAAGAACGGCTCGTCGATCCGCAGCTGCCTGATGGCGGCGCGCGAGAACGCGCGCGCGGTGCGCGGCACGCTGACGACCGAGGTCTGGGAGACGCAGAACCAGACCTGGCTCGAGTTCCAGCGCATGGTCGCCGATGACGCGTTCGAGAAGAGCCCGAACGAGGCCTTCGAGTGGGTCAAGTTCCGCTCGCATCTCTCGCGTGGCGTCACCGTCGGCACGATGCTGCAGGACGAGGCGTTCCATTTCCTGCGCATCGGCAGCTTCCTCGAGCGCGCCGACAACACGGCGCGCATGCTCGATGTCAAGTTCCATTCGGTCGACAACGAGTTCGTCGGATACGGTCCCGGCGCGGCGGCGGCGCGCCTGCGCTACGGCATGAGCATGAGCGTCGGCCAGAGCCAGGGGCAGGGCGAAGGCGACGAGGCGCAGGCCGCGCAGGAAGGCGGCAAGGACGTCGAGTTCGACTTCTATCACTGGTCGGCGGTGCTCCGGTCGGTCTCGGGCTTCGAGGTCTACCGCAAGGTCTACCGCAACGTGATCCGGCCCGAGCGCGTCGCCGAGCTGCTGATCCTGCGGCTCGACATGCCGCGCTCGCTGGCGGCCTGCATGCACGAGGTCGTCTCCAACCTGCAGCGCGTCGCCAACGAGCAGTCGAAGGACACGCTGCGCCTGGCCGGCCGGCTCGATGCGGATCTCCAGTACGGCCGCATCGACGAGATCCTCGCCACCGGCCTGCACGCCTACCTGACGCAGTTCCTCGAGCGCGTGAACGCGCTCGGCGCCGGCATCAGCCGCGACTTCCTTGTTCCCGTAGCGCCCTGAGATCGCTCGGCCGTAACCCGGCCGAGACACTGAAAGCCCCTCGCATGTCGATCCACGTCGCGCTCAACCACATCACCCATTACCGCTACGACCGGCCGGTGATGCTCGGGCCGCAGA
>Ga0123338_10000655_pt1 | contig 34901 bp, 29 predicted proteins | sample grotaG_FD_89793 | JGI IMG/M metagenome (GOLD analysis project Ga0123338, IMG submission 89793) | Glacier valley bacterial and archeal communities from Borup Fiord, Nunavut, Canada, to study Microbial Dark Matter (Phase II) -... | ecosystem: Environmental > Aquatic > Freshwater > Ice > Glacier ...
AAACTTCCTTCAGATTCCATCTCACGGTGGACACCCTTGTTCTCAGCTATACACTTACCACTACAAGGTTGTGTTAGGGACTTTCACCCACTAGATTACGCCCATGCTGGGCAAACCAAAAAAAGAATTCATTATAAAATGAATCCTCTTATCTTTATTGTCTGTCAAACGATTTTTAATATCCTCGGGGATAATTTGAAAAAATAAAGCTAATATTATCAATTTAAGCAATTTTATTAAAATCTAAAAATAAATGTAATAATAAATTTGCATAAATAAGCAAACTCTTCTTTGTAATGCCTAATTTGGAATTACTTCAATTGGAACATAAGGAACATTAATAAGATATGCTTCCTTTACCTGATCCATTCCTTCTAGCACAATATAATCATTCTCTGATTTTTTTACTTTGATTACAGTAGTAATGGCATAAGTATAATCCTTGTAATCCTCGGCTATGCTCGGAAGCCTGTTGTTGCCTTCCGTTTCTATGATATCCTCTTTTGTCAGTAATCGTTTTGGTGAAACCAGCATCCTAGCTGTTGCAGGATGGCTACTGTTTTTTTCATATTCTTTCGCTTCTTTTAAAATGATTTCGGCTATCTTATCTTGCGTACAGAAGGTGCTGTCTATGACCAGGTCATAATTAGAAAAATCCATATAGTTCAAATTATAAATATCTTTATATCGAACTCTCTCGGTTGCGGCACGTTCTGCGAGTAGTTTTTTTGCTTCCTCCAGAGAAGTATATTTTTCTTCTGCTCCTCTTGTATCCTTCATTACGCGTTCTGCTGCTACTTCCAGGCTAACGGATACAAATACTTTAAAGGAATGTTCAACAAAATGCCATGCCAGGCGGGAATCAAAAATAATATCCTTATCTGAATTCTCTCTTGAAATTTTTGCTGTTGTATCATCGATCATATTATCATATTTATGATTGCTGCACATCAATTGGTTTAACTCCAGGGTTGTCATACTCATTTGTCTGGCTAACTCTCTCTGCACCTTACCGGTAGAATATATTTCAAATTGATATTTTTCACTTAAAAGCTTGCATATGGTTGATTTTCCGCTTCCCAGATTACCTGTAATCGTAATATGCATAATTTGCACCAATCCTTCCCAGAAGTAAGTTTCACGTAATTCTTACCTCTTTCCTTCCTTTTTGGAGAATTCTCTAATATTACTATTATGGTCACATGTAATAGCATTTATTATCATTTATAACGTACATTTGACTTAATATAGTATTATAGCTGATACCGTCCCAAAAAACAACCTTTCGTTTTAACGGGATTGGATTTGGGATTGGATTACATTCTGGATAAACTTTCGTTTTAACGAATCTGGATTAACGGTTCTGGATTGATTGATTCGGATATACATAGTAAGGAAATCAGATTAAGGCACTTACCGTAGCCTCCAATAACTGTACTTCCTCTTTCTCATGTGTCACAACGAGGACAGTCTTGCCCTGCATTTTTTGCTTTACATATTCGATTACCTTCCGTTTTAAGGCTTCATCTAGTCCCTTAAAGGGTTCATCCATAATAACCAGGTCGCTTTTTGCAAGCATTGCCCGTACAATTGCTACTCTTCGTCTCATTCCTCCGCTTAAATCGAGAACGGGTTTATTTAAATATTCCTCCAGACCTACTTTAACAAACTCCTGTTCCACATTCCAAGCAGTTATGGACTTATCGCAAACCAGTCTGACATTTTTAATGGCATCCCAATGTTCAATAAGCCGGTCCTCTTGAAAAACCACTGCAATTCGCTTACCTTGCAATCCATTGATTTCTCCACAATCTTGTTTAATTAGTCCCATCAAAATATTAATTAAAGTTGTCTTTCCACTACCTGAGGCTCCCATGATGCAGTTCATCTGTCCCTCTGTAAAGATAGTATTAAAATCCTTTATTACTTGGTTTTCTCCAAATTGTTTTGAAACATGATGTAAGCTAATATCCATAAGAGCCTCCTTTCTAAACCTATCCTGCATCATGCTGCAGCAGTTGTATAAACCACATCACAATCTTTTCAAACAAAATGCTGATAATGATAATTACGGTAGTCCAGGCAAATAACTCTTTTGTCATTAAAAATAATTTTGCCTCATACAATTGCCCGCCGATGGAACCGGGTGGAAACCCGATTACCTCTGCTGCAATGCCTGCCTTCCAACAAAAACCCAGCCCTACGCTAATTGCTGATATAAAATGAGGGATTACTGCGGGAATATAAATTGCACGAATCTTTTTTAAACGTCCAATACGAAATACCTCAGCCATCTGAAGGAGTTTCTCATCTGCCGCTGCCAGTCCTTGCCCTACCGTTGTATAAATCATTGGCACCACCATTAAAAAAGAAATCAGAACAGACAAATTTCTCGCTTTAATCCATATTAGAGCGAGAATAATAAAAGAGGCAACGGGAGTGGCTTTAATAACCTTCATTAGAGGCATAACCAATTCCTTTAGAATTAAACTGCGAAAGGACAATACAGACAGAACCGTACCAACCAAAATAGCCAAGAAAAACCCAAGAACTATTCTCGTAAAGGAGAATAGTATCGTTTGCCAAAATCCGATACTTTGTACAAGCCCAAACAAGGTTATAACTACATTAAACGGAGAAGGAAGAAAGATATCCTGGCCGATAATCCTGCTCATGATTTCCCAAAAAAGCAACCAAAAGCATACTGCAAAAATCTTTAATCCATATTGTTTGACAAAAAATTGGGGCTCCGATTTTTTCATATGCTTTGGGTTCCTTTCCATATAATTTCTATATTAACAATATTATGGTATTATCTTATGGCATGTAATAAAAATCGTCATTCGGTAATTTACCGCCAACGGACTTAGGGTTTTGATTGAATAAAGCTGTTAAATATCCGTTTACCTTTTCCTTCATTTCATCTCCCCTGATTAATGTGATATTACAATAAGGGATTGCCTTTTTCGTAGCTGCTGCCTTAAAAATATCAAATTTTTCGACAAGTGCAGAGGCTTCCTCTATATTTTCGTTTACAAAGCCTGCAGAAGCTGTATATTCCTCCATGAATGCATCAAAAGCTTCCTTGTTGTTATCTAAAAATTCAGAGCGTACAACCACAACGCCGGTAACAACTCCGCTTTTGTCCGTGCTAACTTTTTCCCATTCCTCGGCTACGTCCAGAGCAATTTTGACCTTATCATTATTCATCATTACTGTAGTTACGTAGGGTTGTGGCAGCATTGCTATCGCATCGGTTGCTTCACTTAAGAGTGCCGCAACCTCGGTTGGTTCTGTCTTGTATTCTATTGTAACATCCTTTTCAGGATCGATTCCGTACGAAGTCAGTAAATAATTTAAGGTGTATTGCGGTGTAGTACCAAATCCTGTAGAGTAAATCGTCTTTCCCTTTAGGTCCTCCACCGTTTTAATGGTATCTCCGGTTTCTACGATATATAGCACACCCAGGGTGTTAATTCCCGCAAGCTTAATCTTTCCTTCTGTTTTATTATATAATACTGACGCTAAATTACAAGGGATTGCTGCGATATCTATGTCACCCTTTATTAGACCTGTGCTGATTTCATCTGCGGCACCGGCAATTGTAAAGTTATAATTATTTGCAGTTGTATTTCCAGCTGCATCCTCCATTACCTTTACCATACCCATAGCAGTTGGTCCTTTTAAGACTGCTATATTAATATCAACCTTCGCAACTTCAGTTACAACTGCGCTGGTCGGTGCGGGGGTAGCAGTTGCTTCCTGTACTGCGTCTTCCTTAGTGACTTCATTATTGTTATTCTTTGCGCATCCAATTAATAACACACCGCATAAAACAAATAGTAATACTCCTTTTAATTTCTTCATTTTGTTTCCTCCGTTTTAATATTTTATTTTTTTGAATATATTGTCTTTACATTAACACCCTTAATCATACCGAGTTTTCCTGCTAAGGTACTGATTAAATCCATCTCGGCATTTACAACGATGCTAATAATACTGATGTTCTTTTCTCTGTAGGGAAGGCCCATTCTTCCTATGATATATTGCCCATATTCATGAAGTAGCTCGTTAATCTTATCCACTGTTTCTAGATCCTCTACGATAATGCCAATTAATGCAATCCTTGTCTCCATTTCTTCACCTCAATTCTCCGTTATTTTTATCAAATAAATTAGCAACATTATAAAAAAACCCTATGTCTAATAGACATAGGGATATAATAATCATTGGTCTTTTACCACTGTTGCCTTATTGTTTGGGACGTACCCCTACCCTAGGACAATGTATTTTGGTGTTTCGATCTCCTATGCCTCTCTATCAGACAATCCTTCTAAATCAGCTGAAATAATTTTATCACCTTGTTAATTATTTGTCAAGGTATACGGTTTATTATATATCAGGAGCACTTTCCGCTTTCCCTTTTGAAATAATATCAAGTAAATCCCTTAAATCCTCAATCTTATTGTAATTTAGGAAGTAATGCCTCCATTTTTAATTCCTTTTGACTTTATACCTTAAAACGATATCCGACTCCCCAGATAGTTTCAATATATTGAGGTTTTGAGGTATTATATTCGATCTTTTCGCGAATTTTCTTTATATGCACGGTAACAGTTGCAATGTCCCCTACGGATTCCATATCCCATATTTCACGGAAAAGTTCGTCTTTCGTATAAACGTGGTTTGGATTCTCAGCAAGAAAGGTTAACAAATCAAATTCTTTTGTAGTAAAAGTCTTTTCCTCCGCGTTTAAAAATACCCTTCTGGCAGTTTTATCAATCTTTAATCCTCGTATTTCTATTATTTGATTTTCCTTAGCACCGGATCCGATGAGTCGTTCATACCTGGCTAGATGCGCTTTTACTCTAGCAACTAGTTCACTGGGACTGAACGGTTTTGTAATGTAGTCATCTGCACCTAGCCCCAATCCTCTGATTTTGTCTATGTCATCTTTTTTCGCTGACACCATAATCAATGGGATATTTTTCTCCTTCCGAATCCTTTTGCATATCTCAAAGCCGTCCATATTAGGAAGCATTAAGTCAAGAATAATTAGATCGAACTCCTCAGCAAGCGCCCGTCTTGCACCAACATCTCCGGTAGTTTCAACCTCAACCTCAAATCCGCTCAGTTCCAGATAATCCCTTTCCAATTCCGCTATTGCCACTTCATCCTCAATAATTAATAATTTTTTCATTATATCTCCGTTCTTTTTAAAATTCCACTCTTTCATTTAAAAATTTACTGCTAAAATCATACCTTCACGCTCTTTTTTAATAAAAATGTTATGGTTGTTTGAACGCCGGCCGCACTGGTTGCCCATATTTTTCCACCATGATCCTCAATTATTTTCTTAGATATTGCAAGTCCCAGACCGCTTCCGCCTTTTTTAGAATTTCTGGAAGCATCTGCCCGGTAAAACCGATCAAAGATATATGGTATATCCTTGCTTGGAATGCCACCTCCGTTATCTTCTACCTCGATTTTCACAAACTCTCCGCTATCATGGATTCGGATTTGAATATACCCATCCTTCTTATCTAAATATTTTACGGAATTCCCAATTATATTATAGATTACCCGTTTTAACTGTTCCGCATCTGCTATAACCTGTACTGCTTCATTAATATCATTATGATACATTATCTTAATGTTCTTAACTTCTAAGTCCAAGCTTAGGTCCTCAATACAGTCATCAAAATATTCCTGAATATTGATTTCCTTAAAGGTATAGGGTACCGTATTGCTGTCTATTTTAGCGTAAATGGATAGCTCGTCCACCAGAGCAGACATGTCATTTGCTTTTGTGTAAATTGTTTTTAAGTATTTATCCTTCTTCTGAGGAGTATCTGCCACGCCATCAATTAGACCTTCTGCATAACCTTTAATCGCTGTCAAAGGCGTTTTCAAATCATGGGAAATATTACTAATCAGTTCCTTGATATCTTCCTCATAACGAAGTCTATTTTCTATTAACTCCTTCAACTGTATTCTCATTTCCTCAAAGTCGTTGCAAAGCTCTCCGATTTCATCACCGGTCTCTGAGATGACAGAATAGTCTAAATCTCCGTCCCTTATTTGGTTCGTTGCAATTCTAAGGATATTAAGTGGCTTTATAATGCTTCGGTAAATCCAAAAAATCAATATGAATGCCGTAAAACTGATAATAATCAGAAAGGAAATTATGCTTTGGACCGCCACTGCTTTGATTTGAGGTACAAGAATATTCAAATCAGTAATAACAAAAATTGTTCCTTCTTCTCCATCGGAAAAATAGAAGTCCTGCGTTTTTACCAAGAAGGCATTTTTACCTCCAACATACATTCCGCCATCGATATCTTGATTATAAACCCCGAATTCAGGCAAACTGTTTGATATCTGGTTCAACTTGTAGCTATCGCCGGTGTATAGATAAGTATCTTTTTTTCTAATTGTCAGAAAGGAGTATTTATCCAGTAACTCCTGATTTAATTTATTAATATATTCCTCATCCTCCAGCTTCTCGGGAGACTTTAATGAAACAAGTTTTATTTCATTATAAACCCCTCTGGTCAAGCGGTTCAGAATCTGAATTGGGTTTGTTATTATTTGGAGGGTATCCGCCTCAACATCATAGGATTCATGAATTGAATTCATTTGAAACCTGACAATAGTTCCTGCCGCAACGATAAGTAACATGACCGGCATTGCAATCATGATAAAAAATGCTGCTATTAACCTGCTCTTAAGTTTCAAATCCTTACACACCTCATCGATTTTATATTATTTATTCCTCTTTCATTATATTATGAACAAAAGCATGTTCATAATCTTGTTACTCCAATCGTAATCTGCAAGCAAGCTTGCAATTCCTCATTCCGCTTTCATTATATTATGAACAAAAGCATGTTCATAATCTTGTTACTCCAATCGTAATCTGCAAGCAAGCTTGCAATTCCTCATTCCGCTTTCATTATATTATGAACATAAAGCATGTTCATAATCTTGTTACTCCAATCGGAATCTGCAAGCAAACTTGCAATTCCTCATTCCGCTTTCATTATATCATACGGAAGAAAAAGTTGCATATAAAGTAATTATTATCTTTCTAAAGAATTCATGAAATTCTAATACAAACATGAAGAATTTATAAGCAAATTCATGTGTCATGAATAACAGGTGCGGTTTACTTTCTATTGTGTGGAATCTTAAAGGGCAGGAAACCTTAGATTCCCTGCCCAAATCACTATATATTTTAAATTATAAATCTATTTAAGATAGCTCTCTAATACTTCTTTTTTATCTAGCTTCTCCCAAGGTAAATCTAGGTCATTTCTACCGAAATGCCCATATGCAGCTGTTTGCTTATAAATCGGTCTTCTTAAATCCAACATTTTTATAATACCCGCCGGACGAAGATCAAAATGCTTAGCAATAATATCCACTAACTCCTCCTCGGACAGCTTACCTGTTCCAAAGGTATCTAGCATGATGGAGGTCGGTTCTGCTACACCGATTGCATACGATAATTGAATTTCACATTTATCAGCAAGCCCAGCTGCTACTAGATTTTTTGCTACATAGCGGGCAGCATAGGATGCGGAACGATCCACCTTTGTACAATCCTTACCGGAAAATGCACCACCGCCATGTCTTGCATAGCCGCCATAGGTGTCAACAATGATTTTTCTTCCTGTCAAACCACTATCGCCGTTTGGTCCCCCGATAACAAATCGTCCGGTTGGATTGATAAAGAATTTTGTTTTCTCGTCCACCAACTCCATCGGAAGGACTTCATCCAATACATATTTCTTAATATCCATACGAAGCTGCTTAATTGTAACAACCTCATCGTGTTGAGTAGAAAGAACAATTGCATTAAGGTGCAGCGGTTTCCCGTTATCATCATACTCAACGGTAACCTGCGATTTGCCGTCAGGCCGAAGGTAATTAAGCGTACCATCCTTTCTTACCTTCGTAAGCTGCTTTGTTAATTTATGCGCCAACGAAATCGGATAAGGCATATATTCCTCCGTTTCATTCGTTGCAAAACCAAACATCATACCTTGATCGCCGGCCCCAATAGATGATAAGGCCTCATCCTCTGTAGTATGTTCCTTTACCTCAAGCGATCTATCCACACCCAAAGCAATATCCTTCGACTGCTCATCAAGTGCAACGATAACACCACAGGTATTTGCATCAAACCCAAATTCAGATTTATTATATCCAATCTCTCTTATTGTATCTCTTACAATTTTTTGAATATCCACATATCCTTCGGTTGTAATCTCACCCATTACAAGAACTAACCCGGTTGTAATTGCCGTCTCACAAGCTACTCTGCTCATTGGATCTTGTTCTAGTAATGCATCCAAAACTGCATCCGAAATCTGATCGCAGATTTTATCCGGATGTCCTTCGGTTACTGATTCTGACGTAAATAATCTTTTTTGCATAGGTACCTCCAATTTTAAATTAATAAAGTGTGTTGTCATAAATTAACAAAAGCTAGCTTCGCAAGCTTTTGTTAATCATGCATTAAAAAAAGTCCACAATAAGCGGACTTGATACTTGGTTAATCAAATCCTCTTATTGTTCGATTGCTCGCTCAAGTTGGCACCTTCCACTTTCGGGGTTGCCGTGACATCATAGAGCTTTTACTCTCCGTCACTCTGAATAAGAGAAATATTAAAACGTATTATACAAGATGAATTAGTAATGAATTCGGCACAGCTGAATTCATTATCCACTCTTGTCATGAAATATATCATTATTTGACTTTATTTGATATAGCATATACCGAAATCAGTTGTTCGTCAAGGGCTTTTTTTATTGTATCTGTAATTGAACTAAATTGTTAATCACTGTCAAAATAATGGCTATATTTCTACATCTAATATTTGTAATCTTGTACCTAATAATTACTACATTTCTACAATTTAATTGACATTATTTAAATAAAAACTTATACTATAATTATGTCTATATATGTTATATTTTGTATTTAATTTCTGATGCAAATAGGAAAGGGGTACCGTTTTTTATTACGGAGAATGTGACTATTATGAAAATTATTAAAATTTTTACAACCCAGGCCATTCCCGGAATGACTGTTGCAGAAGACATTTATACGAAAGACAATCATCTTATTATTGCTAAATCTACTATACTTACTGACAAAATTATTACCAGATTGGAATTTTATTCTGTCACTGATATCTCCGTGTACTCTGACACGGAATCAATTGCTACAGAGTCCGAGTTAGTCCAATCCAGCTATTACGAAGAAATCAAAAAAAGCGAAGCTTTTCAACGTTTTCATTTAGCCTATAAAAATACTGTCGGCGCATTTAAAAGCACTTTAGATAATATTGTTACCACACAGCAAGAGGTTGATACAGACAACTTGCTCACAGACGTCAGCAAAATATTATATCAATGCAACTCCAATATCGAGTTGTTCAATATGCTGCATTGTATGAGACAATATGATGACACCACTTATGTACATTGTCTAAACGTTTCTTTAATCTGTAATATTATTGGAAAATGGCTTCACTTTTTGCCAGAGGACCTCGAGGTTATTACCTTGTGCGGACTACTCCACGATTTAGGTAAACTGATGATCCCTTCTAAAATAATATCAAAGCCAAGTAAATTGACGGAGGAAGAATTTACTACTATAAAAACCCATACCATCCGTGGATATAACTTATTAAAAAGCAAAAAAATTGATCCAAGAATTAAACATGCTGCTCTAATGCATCATGAACGTTGTGACGGCAGTGGCTACCCCTATGGATTTTATAGTGATCAAATTGATCCTTTTGCTAAATTAGTTGCTATCGCAGATGTTTATGATGCCATGACCTGCGCCAGAGTATATCGAGGTCCATTATGTCCCTTTGATGTAGTTAGCATATTTGAAACGGAAGGCTTTACAAAATATGATCCAAAATATATTATGACTTTCCTCGAAGGTATCGTCCAAACTTATATCCATAATAGCGTACGCCTCAGCAATAATATGGTAGGAGAAATCGTACTAATAAATAAATTGGAATTATCCCGACCGGTCATCAAGGTTGGAGATCAATTCATTGATTTGTCAAAACATAGGGACATATCAATTGAATCTCTTATTTAATATCGCATTAATTGAATAACAAATTATAGCCACTGTACTTATAAACAACGACAAGCCGCAAGCCCTTGTCCATAAATATAAGCAGCGATAAGCCGCAAGCCCTTGTCCATAAATATAAACAACGATAAGCCTCAAGCCCTTGTCTGTAAATATAAAAAAGACTGTTCCAATAATCTGCATCCCTAATATTATTAGCTAACATTTGGGGGCAACTTCTAAACAGTCTTTTTTTATTCTTGTTTTTTATATTTTTATTTATTTATTATTCAACCTACCTTTAATTTAAACTTACGGATTGCTTTCATATCCTCAGAATCAACTTTAGTCATAGCTGCACCCAACTGCTGCATTTTATTTTCAAAATTCTCATATCCCCGTTCAATAAAGTCTACCGGTTCCACGATAGTGTACCCTTCTGCCATTAATCCTGCGATTACTAATGCTGCTCCCGCTCTTAGATCAGGGGCATTAACAACTGCTCCGGTTAATCTCTCCACTCCATCAATGATAGCTGTATTACCCTCTACTTTAACGGATGCTCCCATTCTTGATAATTCATCCACATATTTAAAACGATTGTCAAATATACTCTCTGTTACAATACTAGTTCCTTGGGATACTGCTAGTAACGTAGTCATTTGTGGCTGCATATCCGTCGGAAAACCCGGATATACTAAAGTCTTAACATGGGAATGCCCTAGTTTACCGCTAGCTTTTACCCTTATTGCATCATCAAATTCCTCGACCTCTGCGCCTATTTCCAACAGTTTTGCTGTAATAGCCTCTAAATGTTTTGGAATAACATTTTTAATTAGTATGTCACCCTTTGATGCTGCCGCTGCAAACATAAAGGTCCCTGCCTCAATCTGATCTGGAATAATGGAATATTCACTGCCATGGAGTTTTGGAACTCCCTTGATACGAATTATATCAGTACCTGTTCCCTTAATATTGGCCCCCATACTATTTAAAAAGTTTGCAACATCAACAACATGCGGTTCTTTTGCAGCATTTTCAAGTATAGTCAATCCATCTGCCATACAAGCTGCAAGCATTGTATTGATTGTTGCACCGACACTGACACCATCAAAATAAATGTGGCTTCCCACTATTTTATCTGTTTTTGCACAAATTAACCCATGCTCAATTTTAACATTAGCACCTAACGCTTCAAAGGCTTTGATATGTTGGTCAATCGGTCTGCTTCCGATATTGCAACCACCTGGAAGCGCTACTTGAGCGCTTTTATACTTACCGAGTAATGCCCCTACCAGATAATATGAAGCACGAATTTTCCTTATATAATCAAAGTCGACATTAACCGAGTTTATTTTACTTGCATTAATCCTTACTGTATGCTTATCTATATGGTCAACCTTTGCACCAATATCTTCTATCGCTTGTAGTAAATAACTTACATCCTTAACATCAGGAACATTTTCAATTCTTACTGTTTCATCTGTCATCACTGCTGCTGCAATAATTCCTAGCGCAGCATTTTTAGCACCACCAACTATTACTTCCCCTGTTAGTGGCCTCCCACCTTTGATAATATACTGCTCCATTGTACACCTCTGTCTATTTAATCGAACCTCTGCTTGTTAATATTGCATATAAAACAAGTAATATTTTGTTAAATTTTATCCACCAAATTGATTATACCACAATGTAGTGTTTTGTAAATTGTTTTTTATAAAAAACTAATGTGCATATTTTCCTATTTATTCCATTTTATATTATTACTTATCATCATCTCCTTTACAGTGACAGAAATAGAATTGGTAATATATTCTTTTGTTTTACTTGCACTCAAGATACATCTTATAGTTATATTTTAAGTAGCATGAAAGATTATATTCGTATATTTGTTTGTTTTCTGCAAGGGATTTTAATATATTAATTCCATTTATACCCTTTTTCGTACATTTGATACTTATTTTTTTGTAAAATACGGATATTCAACCTATTAAGTTGAATTATCTCTATATTATGTTATAATATAATTAACTATTAAATTCCACAAATGGAGATGATGATTATGGCTTCCAATTTTATAACAATAGAATCTGTTACCGGCAGTTTAAAAAATCGTGTAAAGCAAGATTTAAAATTCAAGACCGGTAGTTTCGTTTGGAGAATCAAGTTTACAGCTCCGTTAAATCCGTCCTCTGTAAATAATCGCAATTTATATGTAACTTCTGCGAACCTAACGCCATTACTAGCAAATATACGCTATGATTCAATAAAAAACTGTATTGAAATCGAACCGTTGGAACCATATACAAAAAATGAGTCCTATCTTTTACATGTAACTACCAAGGTAGTGTCTGTAAAAGGTCAGAGATTGCCAAATGATATTACTATACAATTTAAAGTATAGAATTAAAATCCTCCGGAAGGATGTACATGAGTTCTACTTCCTTTAATCTTCCATTTTGCGCAAGATTGGGTAATTGTTTCCCTATTCTAACATCCGTGGCTGTCATTAAAGATTTCATTAATTCTTGAATCGTTTCTAACTGCTTGACCGCTTCTGAATGTTTTGCTACTTGATATATTCTACTTTGTAGCATAGATTGTGCCTTCGAACTTAGTTGGTAATCCTGCTGTTTTAAGCAGGCATGTGCAAATCCTAAGAGGTCTTCCGAGGTATATTGTGGTAAATGAATTCGGTTTTTAAATAAATCCATCAACTTAGGGCATTCTCTAAAAAGCTTATTTATATTTTTCTTGTTTTCTTCTAAAATAACGATAATATCACCATGAAAATATTGTATCAGTTCTAGCAGATTATCAATCGTATTCCGATTCAGTTCACTAGCATTCTCTATGATTAAACAGCAGTTCTTCAGGGTTCCCTTTTTTGATAAAATATCAACATTATTCATATTATCAGCGCTAATTTTAGCTACTTTTGTGGATTTCAATTTTCCTATTTTGTTAAAAAATATAGTTAAATCTTTTGCTAAAGTGGTTTTTCCGGATTTTTCTGTTCCCGTAATGATCATTTGAATGCTTTTTGTACGCTCCCTCATAATCTCTTCCAAGCTTTTTATCAATTGCTTCTTTATAGATTTAACATGAAGGAAGTTCCCAAAAACTTCTTCCATACTAATCCCGAGCTCCATCGACATCTCTTTTATTTTCTTATCCTCTTCATCCATATCCACTTCATCTAACATTTGATAGATTGTTTCCTCTACTTCCCTTTCTGCAAGTTCATTTTGTGTCATTCCGGTAGAAGGTTCAGAAATCTTCTCATCATTTTCTGTCTCATCTGTCTCTTTTGTCTCCTCAATCTCATCTATCTCTTCTATCTCATCTATCTCTTCCGTCTCTTCTGTCTTTCCTGTCTTTCCTGTCTTTCCTGTCTTTTTTGTCTCTACTATCTCTTCTATCTCATCTATCTCTTCTTCCTTTTCTGACTCTTCTTCCTTTTCTGACTCTTCTTCCTCTGAAGCTACTTCCTCTTCTCTGCCACCCGTAGGGTAATTCTTTGTAACCACGGGATAGTCCACTTGCTCCTCCATAAGAATGTCTTTGATATCTTTTTTTAAGTAATCAGTAAAGCTTTCTGTAGTTTCATCTTCTGGTTCATTCGCATCAAAGGTGAAATCCTCTTGATCAATCTCATCCTCTCTATCTTCTTCTGCTTGCAATTGATTACGATCCGATAGACCTGTCGCTCTGCGTTTTAATTCTTCCAGTATTTCTTCTTTATTTGTTTCTCCAGAATAATACGCTCTTAACATTTTTGCCTTTTCAACATAGACACCCTCACCAAACCACAGGACAATATCGCTGCATTCATTGGCGCACGCTACTTCCATTCCGGCTTTATAATAGAGTTTTGCCAGTTCATAAGCCCATTGCTCAATATACTCAGTCTTTTTTAAGGTTTCGAGGGTTTCAATTAAATCAGCATAGGGAATTCCCTTTAATTTATCAATTTTATATCGAAAAATATAGTTATAAAAATCCTGAGGAGCGATTTTTTCGTATTCCAAAAGGTACCTATCAGCATCAGCAGTATTGTTCCTTTTAATGCTTATCTCAACCAATTGATATATTGTCTTTCTGGTTTTTGCTTTTTGATATATTTTGAGAACCATATCCATTGCTTCATTGTATCGTTCGTTTTGCGTAAAAACTTCAGCGAAAAGATTCATATCAGCGGAATTTTTAACCTTTTTAAGGTCAAGAGCATCCAATATCTTCTGTGCTGACGAATAATCTCCTTCTTCTATTCTTCTTCGCATTTCTTCTATTTTTACAATATTCTCATAGTTTCCCATGGTTTTACCTCCTTTGTATTCTATGCTCTTATCTTAAGTCCTTTAATTTTCCGGTCTTTTCTAGATATAATTGCTCAAGACTTTTATTTCCCTCGAGTAAAATTGCCTTATCCCCGAACAGAATGCATTTCCCTTGCTCAATCACACATATTTTATCGCATAGTCTTTCCATTTCTTCCATATAATGTCCTGCATAGATAATGCTTGACCCCTGCTTTTTTAATGCAGTCACTGCGTCCAATATCTGGTTTCTTGACTCTACATCAAGTCCTACGGTCGGTTCATCCATAATTACAAGCTTGGGTTCATGAATTAATGCAGCTCCAATATTCAATCGGCGCTTCATACCTCCCGAATAACTGCTTACTTTTTTATATAGAACCTCCTCGGTAAGGTTAATAATCTTGCTTACCTCTTGAATCCGCTTTATAAGTCTCTTTCCTCTGACGTGGTTAGCTTTTCCCCAAAATAACAGATTATCTATCCCGCTCAAGGAAGGGTACAGGGCCACCTCCTGTGGGACATATCCCAGGTTGCTTCTCATGACATCGGGATGCTTCACTATATCCTGACCATCATAATAAATGTTTCCACTGTCGGGTTTGACTAATGTGGCGATCATGGATATTGTGGTTGATTTCCCCGCTCCATTGGCACCTATCAGTCCTAAGATTTCTCCCTCATTTACCTGAAACGAAATTCCGTCTACCGCTCTGTTATCTTTAAAATATTTCTTTACATTTATTAAATCAAGCACCTTTAATTTCCCCCAAGGTAAGTTTTCTTTCTATTCTTATACTACCATTAGTGACCTGTTTAGACAAGTAAAAAGCACGTGAAGTTAAAAAAGTAAACAATGAGAGTGTCTGCAATGGCAGCCAAATCATTAAAAAGCAAAAAATTACCCCAAGTAAAATTTAACTTGGGGTAATTTTTTATGTTATAAAGATTAATAATTTCCTACATTTGTGGAGAAAGCCATTAAATCATAAATAAACTTCCATTACCGCTATTAAATGCGGGTTTTATTATCTTTTCCAGTCTCCTTTTTGAATAATTATTTTGCTATTCATACATTGAACAAGTATTAATTCATAACTTCTAAATGACTTGCCTTTTTACTTATTCATTACGTGTTAATTAGCTTAATAAATTACTTACTAATTACTTGGTACTTGGTACTTGGTACTCGTTACTCGTTACTTGTTACTTGTTACTTGTTAACTGGCTTATGAATTGATTTTCTACTTACTTGTTAACCGACTTTCTAATAACTTGTTAATTGATTTACAAGTTGACTTATTTATTAACTTATTTATTAATTTATTTACTAACACATTTATTAATTTATTTACTAACTTGTTTACTAACTTGTTTACTAATTTGTTTACTATCTTATTTACTACTTTTATTTACTACTTGTTAAGTAACTTTCTAATTAACTTGTTAATTCAATTTCTAACTCACTCTGTATGGCTTTCTCCCTTTATCCTTGTAAATGCGTACAATGGTATCACCTCCCGATATCATCTCTGTATACAATTTATTCTTTGTTTCTATTGATATTATATGGCCAAAATACTTCTTTGTCAAGCATTAAAACAGTTTATTTTGATTATTTTTATCCGTATTTTATCATTTCTCCGCATTCGTCTTAATTGTGTGTACAATTAGCGGCAAAATAATTCGGCAATCTGAGTGAGCAAGCCTATTCCACTTGATATAAGCAAGAGAAATTGGCTTGCTTATTCATTATAGAAGGTTGCTGTAAACGGCTTATGTTTGCAGCAACCTTCTTCTTTACAAATCCTTATAATAAATTAAGGTTTCTTCTAATTCGCTAGTCAGTTCAATTTGCTCTTTTTGCAGCAATCTGTATCTGGATTCTATCTCCCGTACCTTCTTTTGCTTTTCTCTAAAATACCTAGCCATAGCTTCCTCAAACATTGGCTGTAGCTTTATTTGTTCCCTTATTTCTTTAGAAAAAGGACAATAGGTTGCCATAAATTCTCTAACCGGTTTATTTAATTTAATCGCACCCCTTGATTCATAATTAATCCATTGCTCATAATCTATTACAAAAATCTCTCTGTTGCTGTTGCGTCCCTTTTGAATTTGAAGCTTAATCTTTTCCTTTTTCTCTTCCGACAAATCCTTATTCTTACGGTAAAATTGTAGATAGTCAGAGTATTCTGAGGTAAGAGATTTATGCTTGATATCATTCCAGGCGCTGCCCTCCATACATCTACAGAGCTCCCAGTGATACCTTCCGAAAACTCGGACAAAAAGAGCCGTCGGGCTGCTATCTGTGAATATAGGCAGCAGAAAACGTCCGGCACTATCTCTTCTTTTCCCTGTTATTTCCTGCCACATTGCTCCGTTTATACCCATGTTAGGCATCAAAATAATATCGGGATATACCCTCTTAACAATATATTCCTTTACTATCTTCTTTTCCTTATTAACATATAAAACTTCGCGGTCAAAGATGGAGTAATCAATTCGTAATAATTCGTTGATAGAATCGCTAACTTTTGTTGCAGTTACCTGCAATCTCCTCAAATCACTTCCCATTAAATCTTTATGTAATATTGGAACAAAAGAACCGATTTGACCGTTCGTAATACGGTTATTATACCGGAACATGTTTTGAATTTCATAGTCCAGCTTTCTTTCGGAGTCAACCAGCCATTCCTTGGCTTCTTTATCTGTAAGTTTTGCTTGTTTCTTTAAGCTTGAGACCATCTCTGGATATTCTAAATCAAATTCATTCTTGGAAGGTTCTTTTTTACCTTCATAGATTAAGATCAACCACTCCTTAATATTATATACATTATATGTACCCTTACTAGTGTCTTCCTCCAGAAAATAAAGTGAAAGCAACTGTTCGTTCGATAGGAGCCTATCATCTGCATAACCATATTTTAAAAATAAGTCGATAACTTTTGATGCTTTTTTACTATGATATTCCTTCAAAAATACTAATTTATATAATTCATAATGGTTATTAGCCAGCTGTCTACGTAAAACTCTAATATTATCATCTGTAGAGGATCTATCCTTCAGGCCAATAAATTCCTGCATGGTATTGTTCATTTTCTCCGCACGGTCATCTATTATTTCGGCATAATCTAAAATAGTTTGAAAAGAATCTTTCATCTCGGTCAATGCCTTCGCCATATCCTCTTTCGAATACTGTAAATTTGCATCCATTTCCTTCCCACTGGCTCTTGTCAGTAAAAGATGATAGACCTTTTCCATCTTTGTTTTATTTACTGTCAACTTTCGTCCCAACATATGATCAATAAATTTCTCTGCTGTATTTACCTCATCAATAATATTGTCCAGGATATCCATTACTTCTTTGTTACTGTCCCCAGTTTTATTAATTTCCATCGCAAATGTTGCTACAAGCTGAAACAGGCAAGTATCACTTTCGTCAGCCATGCATTCAACTAAGGAAATAAGCCCACTAGATATCTCCTTCAGAGTTTCAATCTGCTGGTTTATAATATTTACCTGGTCTTCTACTTGATACAGTGTAACGGCATTTCCATAAGAATAAAACGCTTTTACAACATCGATTGGTAGATTTCTACATTCTACATAATAATTAATTCTATCGCGAAGAATTTCCAGATCGTCTTGTGGTATATAAAGGTTACTAAAACGTTCCACTTCCACTGCTTTATATCTTAACCTATCCGCGGAGTTTAAGTACTCTTTATAGCTTTCCTCCAAAAACCGATAAATGCTGGCGCAGTTTTTAATAGCTCCCTGATAGATATGCTCCAGATCATAAATCAACTTATTAAAGGAAGCTACCATAAACCCGTGATAGTCTTTGTTTATTGATAGAATAAGCTCCAATTCCTCTGTCTTTGATATCGCAAATACGTATAGTAACAAGTCTTCATCCGCGGTATAGGTACTTTGAAGCCTCCCTGTATATAAATCATGCACACCCAAAAAAGTTCCAATACCCACAACAATTTTTGCACCCTCATTGAAAATACGCACCCGTCCCTTTAAAATGAGTGCTACACTAAATACAGAATCTCCTTCTGTATAAATTTCGGTTCCTTTTGCGAACTGATTCACCATGTTTAGATTTACCTTACTCCCCATTGCTACACCGCCTCAATCCGTTCAGAATTTTGCCTATAGTATAGTTATATTATATACTATATACTCTAATACAAAAAGCAAAATGTATCATATTTAGTCGATATAGTACCAATGACTTAGAAAACAACGCCAAGCGGCAGGCCCCTTGTCTTATGATAAACAAGATGAAGTGGTAATAAATTTGCATAACCGAATTCTACTTCACCTTCTCCTGATCAGGTTCAAAAAAAAAAGAAATGCATGAAGCATTTCCCTAAAATGTAACTATTTAAATTCCGTGCGTTCTGCTTTGAATGCTTACCATAAGCGTTACCTTTACAGTTAACTCGGTCCAGGCAGCCTCACGGCACACAAGAGGTTTCGTTTAGTGCTGCTTCATTCCTGACCTGACACGGTTCACAAATTCTTGTTGCGTAAGACCCAAACGTCAACATCACTTATAAAGGGCGGCCCTACAATAAGTCACCCTAGGCAGAACATCACCCCTGCTGTAGCGGATTGCAGGTACAGGGCACCGCTATCTCCCCGGCTGCACGGAAACTTTATGACTAATTTACAGCAAAAGCTGTATGCCAAGTATACGGCTTTTGTGTATGGATGTCAACCCTCAAGCTTTTCCTTTTTATTACGAATTCTAAGTTCTTGAAAAAATTCCTGCAATATTTTGGTGCATTCCTTTTCTAGTACACCTTTGGTTATTTCCACCTGATGATTAAACTCCTCCATCTGCAATAAATTGAGTATGGAGCCGCAACAACCTGCCTTGGGATTCATAGTCCCTATCACAACCTGTTTTATCCTTGCTTGTACAATTGCTCCAGCGCACATTTGACAAGGTTCCAGTGTAATATACATGGTACAGTCTTCTAGCCGCCAATCGCCCATCGCTTTACTTGCCTTTTCAATCGCAACCAGCTCTGCATGGGCTAGCGTTGTTTTTTTTGTATTCCTTTTATTATAACCCCTACCAATAATTTTATCCTGATAAACAATAACGCACCCAATTGGTACCTCGCCTAAATGATATGCCTTACCCGCCTGCTTTAGTGCCTCTCTCATATATTTCTCATTTACCATCATTGTTATGTTCCCTTTTCATCTAGACTAGCCCCACAAAATCTGGTATAGTAATTGTATCATAACTCCTTTGAGGTGACAATATGCAGATAAATGGCTTTAATAAAACAACACTACTTGACTATCCCAGACATCTGGCAGCGACTATTTTCTTAGGTGGCTGTAATATGAGATGCCCGTTTTGCCATAATGCGTCCTTAGTGACTAACCCAGGCTCCCAGCCCATTATTCCTGCCAGTGAGATTTTCGCTCACCTTTCAAAAAGAAAAAATATACTGGAAGGTGTTTGTATTACCGGAGGAGAACCGACACTTTACGCAGATCTTCCTGACTTTATAAAGGATATTAAAGATCTGGGGTTTAAGGTAAAATTAGATACCAACGGTACTAATCCTGAAATGCTAAAGGCTTTGGCCCGTGAGCACTTGATTGATTATGTTGCTATGGACATCAAGAACTCTAAGGAAAAATACGGCCTTTCGTCCGGTATCCATGATTTTAATATAAAAAACATAAATGAAAGTATTTCTTATCTCTTATCAGCTCCTCTTGATTATGAATTTAGAACTACTATTGTGAGAGAGCATCACACTGAGCAGGACATGGTCTTTATTGGTCAATGGATTAAAGGTGCAAAAGCATATTATCTGCAATCTTATAAAGACTCCGAAGATATCCTCTCCCCAGGCCTTTCTAGCCATTCAAAGGAAACCTTGCTAAGCTTTACTAAGCTTCTCACCCCCTATGTGAATTATGTTTCTTTGCGAGGCGTAGAATGAGGATACAAAACAGTCTTTATACATTAAACACCGAACGTCTGATACTTAAAGCTTTAACAAAGGATGCTGCCCCTATGGTACTTTCTTTTTATGAAGACAATAGATCTTTTTTTGAATCCTGGGAGCCTGGGCGGGCAGAAAATTTTTATACACTGTTTTACCAAAAAGCTTCCCTTTCTGCTGAATTTAATCAGATGACAGAAGGAAAGCTCTTAAGATACTGGATTTTTTTAAAGGATACTCCCGAGGAAATCATAGGTTCGATTAGTTTTCAAAACTTTCTCAAAGCCCCTTATCTTAGCTGCAGTTTAGGTTATAAATTTGGTCATAGATATACTCATCAGGGCTATGCCTTTGAGAGCATTCAAAAAGGGATCGAAATAATAATGGGGGAATTTCATATACACCGCATAGAAGCTTTTATTATGCCGAACAACGTGCCTTCCCTACGCTTGATTGAGCGACTTTCCTTTATTTACGAGGGAATATCCTATTCCTATGCCTATATTAACGGTACTTGGTCCGACCATAAACGTTATGCCTTGCTAAATTCCTTGGATATGTATGCCCCCTCCCGTAATCCTTCTGCCGTACCCTACAAAGATTGATTTCTTACATAGTAATCGGAATATACCAATAGCCAAAGTCTCCCGGTCTCAAATCCCGTTTACGTATGGGTTTGAAGCTTTCAAAGCCAAACATTCTTGCCATAAACCTCTCCCTGTTGTGATAGATACCCGGAACACCAAGTAAATATCTACTGCCAAAACGATCCGTTATTTTAGCAAAAATCAAATGTTGATAAGAATAATACCCATGAAGCAGAAAACTATTGTTACTTAGTGCCCAAGCATCCTTCGACAGGTAACCGATATCCTTTGGTTCTATCTTCACACATAAGGTAATCTCATTGTCCTCAAATGGATAAATTCTGGGATAGTTTTTAAAAATATGTGCTACCTTTGGAGGGTCTGGATTATCCAGTTCATCCTCCTGCTGCTTTACAGTCGTTTTCATGACTTCTTTCGTAAGCTGATTACTTTCTGTCTTAACGAAATCCATTTCCTTTTGTGGCTCACCTACGAGAGCTTGTGGATTTTGTAGCCATTCTACTGTTTTCCATCCTCTCGGCAACTTATATTTGGGTATCAGAGTCTCATCAATAATTGTATCTAAGCTGTCCACCTTCGCAACTGACGCGGTTTCTTCCCGCTCCTCTAACTTTACCTCTGACGTTTCCGCTTTGGGCAATTCTGTTACCTCTTGGGAAAAATTTAATTCATCTTGTTTAACCGGCTTTGGTTTCATAGCCTTAATTACTTCTTCCGCTATTATTAGCTTATCATCCCACTCTGTAGCAAAAAAGATATTTTCATTTAAAAAAATAAGTATTCCTCCAATATCAGAGAAATTATATCCGGAACTCATAACATTTACTTCCTCTGTTGTAATCTTGCTGTCCATTAACTGGCTTTTTAAAACAGCGTCCCCCAGGTAAATAAGGTTCATTTCATTATTGTCTCTCTGTATTAAATAAACTGGAAAGATACTGTCTAATTGACCAAGTAATTGCATGTGCAGTGTGACCTTGCACTGTCCATTCTTTGATTCTACTCGGGCATAGCCTATATTCTTTTTCTTAACCCCGCCTTCGTATTGATACATATACGAAACCATTCTTTTATAATCAGCCACAAAATTCACTCCCTTATTTCCCTGATATTGATATGTTGGTTTTACAATTCTATTAAATATATTCGGACGAAACTACCTTTATTCGTTACATATTAATGTACAAAAAAATCTGTCCCATATCCTAAGGATTATGGAACAGATTATCTTGTGTGCAACTTGCTTTATGAGGTCTTATTTAATTCCCTTATGGAACTCTTGGAGGGATTTTACGCCAACTGCACTGTTATTCTTAATTTCCTTGATTCCGGCAATTGTAGCTTTTGCTGCAGCCATGGTTGTAACATAGCTGATTTTGGCTTTAATTGCTGCCTTTCGTATATAGCTGTCATCATTTGCACCCTTTTTATCAATCGGAGTGTTTATTATAATGTCAATCTGGCTGTTCGTAACTGCATCCACAATATTTGGTCTGCCTTGATAAAGCTTAAAGATCTTCTCAGCAGGGATATTATTTCTTGTAATTAAGTCGTAAGTACCACCCGTTGCCAAAATCTTGAAGCCACATTCTATAAAGCCCTTTGCCACCTCTACCACTTCTGCTTTATCTTTGTCGTTAACGCTAAAAAGTACGGTGCCGCAAAGCGGAATACTTGTCTTTGTTGCCTCCTGTGCTTTATAGAAAGCTTCACCAAAGGTTGCAGCAAGCCCTAGCACCTCTCCTGTAGAACGCATTTCCGGTCCGAGTAAAGGATCAACCTCAGGGAACATATTAAATGGGAACACTGCTTCTTTGACTCCATAATGAGTAAATATGCTTTCTCTTAAAGTGGAAACAGGCGAAGCTTTTCCAGTAATTTTGCCCGTAATAATTTGGGTTGCCAGCTTCACCATCTGTATATTGCACACCTTAGATACTAAAGGTACTGTTCTGGAGGCTCTCGGGTTTGCTTCCAATACATACACGATACCCTTCTCTATAGCATACTGCATATTCATAAGTCCGCAAACCTTCATTTCCTTGGCAATCTTAATTGTATATTCCTTGATTGTCTTTAAGTTCTCTTCTGTAATGTTTAAGGAGGGAATTACGCAGGCGGAGTCACCGGAATGAATTCCTGCCAGCTCTATATGCTCCATGACAGCCGGTACAAAGGCATCGGTACCATCGCTGATGGCATCTGCTTCGCATTCCAATGCATTGTTTAAGAATCGATCTATTAAGATTGGCCTGTCAGGTGTTACCCCAACTGCCGCCTTCATATAAATTTCGAGGCTTTGATCATCATGGACAATTTCCATGCCGCGTCCACCAAGCACATAGGAGGGGCGAACCATTACAGGATATCCAATTTCTTTTGCAATTTGAAGAGCTTCTATAACATTGGTGGCCATACCTGATTCTGGCATAGGAATATTTAATTTTTCCATCATATCACGGAAACGGTCTCTATCCTCAGCAAGGTCTATCGTTTCCGGGGTAGTCCCTAAAATATTAACCCCGTTTGCCTTAAGTTCTGCTGCAAGGTTTAAAGGTGTCTGTCCACCGAATTGAGCTATTACGCCCAGCGGTTTCTCTTTTGCATAAATACTTAATACATCCTCAAGTGTTAAGGGTTCAAAATAAAGTTTATCTGAAGTATCATAATCCGTCGAAACTGTTTCCGGATTGCAGTTAACAATAATTGTCTCGAAGCCTTCTTCCTTTAATGCAATTGCGGCATGTACACAGCAATAGTCAAATTCAATGCCCTGTCCGATACGGTTGGGTCCTCCGCCAAGAATCATTACCTTCGGTCTATCGGAGCTGGGGGATTTATCTTCCTTAAGATGATACGTAGAATAGTAATACATAGCATCCTCTGTTCCACTTACATGAATCCCTTCCCAAGCCTCTGTAATACCTTCTTTATTTCTGCTGTCGCGGATTTGGCTTTCCTGTATCTCCAATATCTGGCTCAAGTATTTATCTGCAAATCCGTTTAATTTTGCATTACGAAGCACTTGAGCAGGCAAAACGCTGCCTTTAAAAGTCTTAATTGTCTCTTCCTCTAAAACCAATTCCCTCATCTGCTCAATAAAATAATGCTTTATTTTCGTTAATTCATGCAGTTCTTCTATTGTTGCTCCCTTTCGTAACGCTTCATACATAATAAATTGACGCTCACTGGTAGGGAAATGAAGCATACCTAGTAGTTCTTCTTTTGATTTAAAAGCAAAATCCTTCGCATTTCCAAGACCGTAACGCCCGATTTCAAGGCTTCTGATTGCCTTCTGGAATGCTTCCTTATAGGTCTTACCAATACTCATTACTTCACCAACCGCGCGCATCTGTGTACCCAATTTATCTTCCGAGCCCTTAAATTTTTCAAATGCCCAACGAGCAAATTTAATTACAATATAATCTCCGTCTGGAACATACTTGTCTAGCGTTCCATATTTACCGCATGGGATATCATTTAGATCAAGTCCAGCGGCCAGCATTGCGGATACCAAAGCAATCGGAAAGCCGGTGGCTTTGGATGCTAGAGCGGAGGAACGGGACGTTCTCGGATTTATCTCGATAACTACAATTCTTCCTGTAACAGGATCATGAGCAAATTGAACGTTCGTACCACCGATTACCTGAATTGCATCGACTATTTTATACGCTTGTCTTTGAAGTTCTTTTTGAACATCCTCCGAAATGGTTAACATCGGTGCCGAGCAGAAGGAATCTCCTGTATGAACACCCATAGGATCAATATTTTCTATAAAGCAAACAGTAATCATCTTACCGGTCGAATCTCTGACTACTTCCAGTTCCAATTCTTCCCATCCCAGAACTGACTCTTCCACAAGTACCTGACCGACCATGCTTGCCTGCAAACCTCTGGCTACGATAACCTTTAATTCTTCTACATTATAAACCAATCCACCACCGGCTCCTCCCATGGTGTAGGCAGGACGAATAACGACCGGATAGCCTAAATCCTCAGCAATTATCAAAGCGTCCTCGACATTGTAAGCCACTTCGCTTTTTGCCATCCCAATTCCAAGAGAGTTCATTGTCTTTTTGAATTCAACGCGATCTTCTCCACGTTCGATGGCATCCACCTGTACGCCGATTACCTTAACATTATATTTTTTAAGTACCCCTGCCTTATCTAGCTCTGCGCAAAGATTTAGACCTGATTGTCCGCCTAAATTCGGTAGCAGGCCATCGGGTCTTTCCTTTTCAATAATCTGTGTTAGTCTCTCTACATTTAATGGTTCGATATAGGTTACATCTGCTGTTGTCGTATCCGTCATAATCGTTGCAGGATTTGAATTTACTAAAACAATCTCATAACCTAACTTTCTTAGTGCCTTACATGCCTGTGTACCTGAATAGTCAAATTCGCACGCCTGCCCAATAATAATTGGACCTGAACCAATAATCAATACCTTGTGAATGTCATCTCTTTTCTTCATATCAAATCCTCCTCAAAATTTTAAACAATAGGCTACACTGGAAGGAGGATTTCGCCTCCTCAAAATTTTAAACAATAGGCTACACTGGAAGGAGGATTTCGCCTCCTCAAAATTTTTAACAATAGGCTACACTGGCAGGAGGATTTTCCTCCTGATTTAACTTAATTTAGGTACTGCAAGGAGGCTTTAAACCCCATTGTTTAAACAAATTGAATTTTTTCGGAAGTCATTCTTCCTATATTTTTAAAAATAGGCAAAAAAAATTTGTATTTTTCTTTTTTTATTCTCATTATTTATTTTTACATATAACGCCCAGTTCATTGCTATCTATAATAATCAATTATTTGTAAATATGCAACAAATATTTTTCAAAAACAAAATATTCTTACTTCATTGTGATAAAGTTTAATTTTTATATTGCTATTATACACAATTATTTATATTTATGCAACAATAATTTTTATAATCTAAGTAAAATAATCTCAGTCATACTTTTACCACAAGAATATGCGGTTTAATGTCCACCACACTGATGGCTATATCCTATAATCGTTGCATATATATACATTTCGATATTATCTATAAAAGCTATGGAATCGTTTATGAAGGCATTGCTTCTATGTCATATTTTATTGAAGGTGGAAAGGTAATTCGCCAGTTCTGCAAACTGCTCCAGCGTCAATGCTTCACCACGTATATTTTCCAATAGACCCTGAGCTTGTAGGGCTTGAATTACTTCCTCTTTCGTAAAAGAAAGCTCCTGAGAGTTATTAAGTCCATTCACCAGTGTTTTACGTCTCTGGTTGAAGGAGGCACGAATCAGGCGAAACAAAAGCGCCTCATCTAAAACCTTAACCTTGCTATCTGTATGAAGAGTTAAGTTAATGACTGCAGATCCCACACCCGGTCGCGGCATAAAGCAATTCGGTGGTACATTGGCTGCAATATACGGTTTTGAATAGTATTGTACTGCAAGGGACAGCGCACCATAATCTTTGGTACCCGGAACTGCCTGCATACGATCTGCTACTTCTTTTTGTACCATAATTGTTACATTAATCAGCGGTATATGTCGCTCAAACAAATCCATTATAATTGGGGTCGTAATATAATAAGGGAGATTTGCGACCACCTTAATGGGCTTCCCTCCGTTTCTTTCCTGTACTAGTGTATTAATATCCAGCTTTAAGATATCATGATTTAATACCGTTACATTATCATAGCTTGATAAGGTATCCGCAAGAATTGGAATCAGCATTTTATCAATCTCTACGGCAACAACCTCTCTGGCATTTTCACACAGGTACTGTGTTAAGGTTCCTATACCGGGTCCGATTTCTAATACAAAATCCTCTTTTGTAATATCGGCTGCACGGACAATTTTGTCCAGGACATGGGTATCAATTAAAAAATTTTGTCCGAACTTCTTCTGAACTACAAACTTATATTTATTTAATATCTCTATTGTATTTTTGGGAATTCCCAGTTCTGCCATTGCTTACCCCTCACATCTTTTACTATCTACCTTTTGGCAGATACTATTTCATGATTTCTGTTTTTCTATTCCATAAAATCTCTTGGCGTTCTCATTTGTTATTCGTATTACTGTATCATAATCTACCTTTTTAATCCTAGAAATTTCCTCTGCCACATAGGGCAGATAGAGAGAACTATTTCTTTTCCCTCTGTGCGGAACTGGTGCAAGATAAGGACAGTCCGTCTCAAGAACCAACTGCTCTAAGGGTGTAAATGCAACGACTTCCTTTAACTTCTTACCATTTGTAAAGGTTAACACTCCACCGATTCCTAAATAAAAGCCCATATTTAGATACTGCCTTGCCTGCTCAACACCATAGCTAAAGCAGTGAATAATAGCTCCTACTGTATCCGCTTTTGACTCCTTCATCATCTGGTAGGTATCATTAGCAGCATCCCTGCTATGAATTATCAGGGGAAGCGTTAGCTCCTTAGCAAGCTCCATTTGCCTTTCAAACCATTTTTTTTGTGTTTCCCGGTCCGGTGTATCCCAGTAATAATCCAGGCCTATTTCTCCGATTGCTACGTTCTTAGGGTGTCTGGCCTTTTCCTTAAGCCATAAAAACTGTTCTTCATTCAGTGACGCAGCGTCCTCTGGATGAATTCCGATTGCTCCGTAGATATAGGGATACTTTTTTGTAAGTGCAATTGTCTTTTCAACCGTTTTAAGTGTTGAGCTTACATTAACCACATACTCTATTCCCTGTTTGGGTAAGCTCATAAGAATTTCTTCCCGATCTATATCAAATGCTTCATCTTCATAATGTGCATGCGTTTCAAATATCATAGGTTCGTCCTCATTCTATCATCCTGGCCACTATCAAATCCCTTATTAATGCATTGCCTCTCTGATTCCCTAACTAACAATTATATTAGCATAGAGTTATTGACAAAGCAATAACAGTATAAAAAATCAGGAATTGTTATGTAACAATTCCTGAGGCCGAGGGAACGAATTTAATCATATAAGATTGTATCTGTTGACATATAAACCTTCTCAATATTTATTATTTTGTTTTCCAATTCCCTCTTTTCGTACATTGTGTTCCTGATTTTGGTTTTTGGGTTTTACGGAATTGGTTACGTTATTGAATTCTTCCTGTGCTTTTTTTTGCCTGCCTTTTTCTCGTTCATCTTTATCCATATCATTCACCTCATAAATAGTATGATACGGTAAACGAAAAAATATGCGTATTCGTTTAACAATTTCCCTCGTGCACGTACCTTAGGTTACCTCTTGCCACTTCCGCCAAACGATAAACTCTTTTTACCGGAGTTGCTTCAAGGTCCTGCATATGCCACCTTGGGAAAAAGCGTGAAATATGAAGCGGAATCTCCGGATTTATACCGGCGAGCCACTTAGATAGTGCCCCCATTTCCTCCTCACTATCGTTTTCACCTGGTATAATCAGCGTTGTTACTTCCACATGGCACTCTGCGGCAGCCAATTCAATGGTATGCTTTACCGTAGCTAGATCTCCCCTAAGCTTATGGTAAAATTCCTCTGTAAAACACTTCAAATCAATATTGAAGGCATCTATGTGAGGTAGCAGTTCCTTAAATGGTTCTTCGCAAATATATCCGTTGGTAACAACCACATTTTTAAGTTCCTGTGCTTTTGCTATTCTCGCACAGTCCCGAACGAATTCGTAACCAATCAAAGGTTCATTATAGGTGTAGGCTATCCCGATATTGCCAATTGATTTAAGCTCCATGGCTTTTGCTATAAGCTCCTCACAGGTAATCTGTGTTGAATCAATATCACTTTTGCTAACCATTGAAATATCAAAATTTTGGCAGAACGGGCACTTTAAGTTGCAGCCGTAGCTGCCCACGGATAAAATAGAAGTTCCCGGATAAAAATGATTCAAGGGTTTTTTCTCGATAGGGTCGAGTGAAAGTGCCGTCAACCTTCCATAATTTTCACTAACAATTTTACCCTTTTGGTTTGTTCTTCCCTTGCATAACCCGATATGGCCTTCTTCGATTTTGCAATGATGGGGGCATATTTCACATTGAACTTTCAAATATGTCTCACCACCTCAAAGCGTTCCATCGTGTACGCTTCATTATCATGGATTCCAGCCTTTTTCTTTGCAATTGAGACTTGTTGTTCTGGTGAGTCCACACCCTCCAGATTTGGCAATAGAAGCCCCCTCTTACGACCCGCTGTTACGATTACTCCGTAATGCTTAACATCTAGCTGTGATATCTCTTTTATTGGCTCTGCTTCTGCCAGCACATCCACACTATAAACTAATTCGTATAACTCCTTTTCTTCCACCGGCGCAAAACGGGGATCTTCCACCCCCGCACTGACGCTGTTGCGAAAAATTTCCTTTGCAACGCTAGTTGTAACCGGGGAAATGGTCCCAATACACCCTCGTAAGCTTCCGTGCTTTTTTAGGGATACAAAAACCCCCGCCTTATTCTTTAACAAATCCTCTGATAAGTTTTCCGGTAATTTAGCATATTTTCCTGTCTTTATATAGGTTTCCAAGGATAAACGGGCTAGATGGACATACTCGTCCTCCGTTTTTTGTCTTTCTCTTGCATACTCTCTCTGTTTTTCTTCAAATATTTTATCAAAATGGCGGGTCTCCTCCTCACCGGTGATTGTTAAAGCACATACGCCATATCCCACTCCGAAGGTCCCTTCATAAGATAAAAGCTCTGATTTCAATGATTTTCCACTTAAGGCTCCTGCCATAATGATAAAGGAACGTAGCCCACATTCAGCAGCGGATTCACAAAAGTCTGGCGTAAACTCCAAAAAATGAAGAAAATCCCCTTCTATCATTGCCTGCGTAATTTCTTTATCAAATCTTACCCCTTCTTCGGAAAACCCGTACGGACCGTCTTCCTTTAATTTATGTGACAAATCCCCGCTGGCAACAAATACAATCCTTCTACCCAATTTATCCGCTGTCTTTGTGATACACTTCCCTAATCGGTAATGGTCGGGAAAGGACAATCCGGATATTCCAATCCGTACAATTTTATATTCTTTAAGATATTGATTAATAAAATACAGTGGTATCATTGTCCCGTGATCCAAAGAAGAGTCCTTCTCACCTAAGGTACCTGCTTCCACCCCATCTTTTTGAGCTGCTGCTTCCAGCGCTTCTACAAATTCCTCGTCATACTCTACCTGAAAGGATACATTTTTAGCGTGAAATTGGCTTAAATCGCCTTTTGCCCTTTTACCCGGTGAAATATGAAAATAATCTGAATACATAATAGCATGAGGGGAGGTAATTATTATCGTATCAGGCTTAAGCTGTGCGATACGTCTTGCAACCTCCAAGTAACTTTGCGCCGTTTCGTTAATCTTATGCTCCTCCCCTTTCCCTACCTCTGGAATGATGATGGGTGGATGGGGAACGATAAATGCACCTAGCAATGGCATAGAAACCACCTCCGTTTTCTAAAATTTATTTTTATCCTTCTCGTTTTCCTTATCTACCTTATATTGTCTTCATTATACAGCAATTTGAAGTTACTTTAAATCTATTTTGCCAAGTATGTACTGAAACAATTCCCCTGTTCGTACTTTAATCAAATTATTATTAAATGATTATACATAGTTGCCTTTCTATCGGTATCCTTAAAATACTAAGTTTGTCAGGATCACACTAGCAGTTATCCCTGTTAGCGTTGCCAACAAGCATCCAAACAGAGTATATCTCGTCTTCTTTACTCCTGCCGCCATAAAATAAACGGCCATGGTATAGAAAATCGTTTCTGTGCTACTCGACATAATGGATACTAATCTACCAAGGTAGGAATCCGGCCCATGTTCCTTGAAAATATCCAAAACCAAACTGGTAGCCGCTGAGGAAGAAAACATTTTTACAAGTGCAACCGGAACAAGTTCGGAGGGGAAATGTAATATCCTTGTAATCGGTTTCAGAAGATTAGACAAAATATCCAATGAACCTGATGCTCGAAGGATTCCTATGGCTACCATCAGACCAATAAGTGTCGGCATGATATCAAGAACTACATTAAAACCATCCTTTGCACCCTTAATGAATTCATCATAGATATTTGTTTTTGAGATTAAAGCATAGCCTATAATATAGAAAAAAACAAATGGTATAATATAATCGGATACATAGATTAAAAACCTCATATTACCCTCCCCTGCCCGCTAAGCGGGCATTCTCCTGCTTTGTGAGCATTTCCCCTATCCATTAACGTTGTCCCCGTCTGAAGCTTCTTTTTCTGGCTATCACGGAGAAGGTAATGCCTACGAAGGAGGAGCATATTGTTGCTATAAGACCTGCTCCTAGTATTTCTGCAGGATTCACCGAACCGTACTGGCTTCGATAGGCAATAATATTAACCGGAATAAGTTGTAGCGATGCTATATTTACAATCAAAAGCGTACACATATTACAACTAGCTATCTCAGAATCGTTATTTAACTTCTTCAGTTCCTTCATAGCCATCAACCCCATAGGTGTTGCCGCCCATCCAAGGCCTAAAATGTTAGCGATCATATTGGACGCAATATATTCGTTTACTATATGACCTTTGGGAATGTCCGGATACAAAAAACGGATTACCGGTCCTAGTGCTCTGGTTAAGGAGGCCACTAATCCGCTTTTTTTTGCAATCTGCATGATACCAGTCCACATTGCCATGATGCCCACCATCGTCAAGCATAGTGTTACTGCCTCTTTTGAAGAATTTATTGTAGCATTACTTACCTCTGCAATATCTCCCCGCAAAACCCCGACAGTAATGCCGATTACAATCATAAAGCCCCAGAGATAATTTAACATCTGCGTCCTCTCCTTCTTAATATAATTCTACGAAACATTTCGGACAAAAATGTAATCTTTCAGATATTTCTTATTCTGAAAGCATTCTGTCTTTAAACTATATGCTGATTTTGCTATATAATGTCCCCTTTTGGCATCATTTTAAGTATCACATGTATACCTTTTACATATATTGCTTATAATGTGCTATCTTTTGACAATTATTTTAATTGACTTTAAATTTTTCATATGCTATCTTATGTATGCTATATACAAAAAATGTAAGTTTGAATTTTTATTTATTCTTACATTTCATATATAGCAAAACAATTTATTCCCCAATACACTTGAGAAAAGGAGGCCTATTATGAAAAGTACAGGTATTGTAAGAAGGTTAGATGAGCTTGGTAGAATTACTCTCCCTATTGAGCTTAGAAGAACATTGGATGTAAGCGAAAGAGATCCATTGGAAATTTTTGTTGACGAAGGTAAGATTGTTCTTCAAAAATATCAACCTACCGACATTTTTACTGGAAGCAAAGAAAATCTGATTGATTATCATGATAAGAAAATCTCTAAGGATACTATCTTAGAGCTTGCTAAACTTGCCGGAATTATCTAAAAGTTTACATAGCCAAAATCAATGCAACAAAATGATTTATAAATTTATTTATGAATCCGAAACAAGATGAATTTGTAGCCTATTTATTACGAACAGGCTTGCCTTCTCACTTGTTTAGAAATCAGAAAGAGTCTGTCACATAAGTGGCAGACTCTTTTTTGATTTCAACCATACAAGATGAGTTGGTAATGAATACAGCTTATCCGAATTCATTATTCACTTGTCATGAATAACTTGGTAATTCAATTATTAGTTCGTATAAAGGTTTTTACCCCCCAAGAGGTAATTGGCTCTACATAATAATATTCTCCGGCCCAATTCTCCTCCAGATAGAATTTCCCAATTGCATACGGCTTACCTTCCTCCACCGGAATTGGTAGTCCATTGTCCTCGGTAATAGCTATCGGCTTTCCATTCTTCACTTCATATGTAACATTCCCTGTTTCTTTTCCATCCGTATAAAAATATTTATGCATTGAACCGTTTTCTGTTCCATTACTAAATATCCCTTCTGTTACAGTAGTGCTACTGGTTAATTTCCCTTCTGCATTTAGTAAAGTGGTTTCTTCTACTGTCTTTCCGGTTCCGTTTGGTATATCGTGGTTCCATTCTCCCTGATAGTAATAATATCCTTGCACATCTATTTTTGAGGACAGCATAAAATAAATGCCGGAACCTTTTTTCATTCTCTCTATGATTCCACCGTAATAGATATGTTCACTGTCATAGATAATCAATCCGTGGCCATTTACCAGGTTGCCTTCTCCCACGGGATTATAGTACACCGGTGACTCGGCAACAATTTTTTCTTTAAATATGTCAGTACTTAATAATTCCATAATCTTATTCGTATCAACTTCATCAATTGCTTCATAAAGCTCAGACAGGATTTTTTCCCTCTCTTTTATAGCAGTTATCATTTCAAAGGCTTCATCAAGCAAACCCTCAAGTTCATCACTTTTGACCTGCACTAATGCGCTTTGTAACAGTATAACCGCCTTCTGATATTCTTCCACACTAATATAGGTTGCCGCCAAAGCACTGTAAGCTTGTTCCTCTTTCGGTATCAGCTTTATTGCTTCCTCATACTTCTTAATCCCATCCTCATAATTTTCTTGATAGATATATTCCGCTGCTTCCGTTATCACCAAGTCATATTGCTGCCTTAGTAGGTACGCATCAACCTCATCCAGCATAGATTCAAGTTCGCCGCTCTGTGTTAGTGCTAGTCCCTCCAACACTTCTTCTCTAGCCAAATTATAATTACCAATTTTGATATAAGCTTCTGAAATTCGTTGGAAAGAAATTACCTCTTTACTTTTTATAAGCTTTGCTTTTTCATATTCTGCAATTGCCTTATCATACTCTTCATTAGAAAAATAAATATCGGCGCGAGAAATAATTTGAAGATATTCATAATCCGTTTTCCTGGATGTGACATCTTCAATTTTTTCTTTAATTTTAACTCCTGAAGTGTTTTGGTAACAGGATCGTAATACCTCTAATGCTTTATCATAGTCGTTCACACCAATATAAGCCTCTGCCAAACCAATGGACAAAAGCTCCTCATCACTGTTTTTCATAGACAATGCCTTAATATAAGCCTCTACTGCTTGTTTATAATTGCCTTCCATCCTATATTTTTCTGCCATTACCGTCTGTTCAACATATTGGTTTTTCTCTTTGTAATTCATATACGCAAACACCGCGCTGATGATTAATATTATCACCAGAATTGCAATTATTATCTTTCTTTCTTTTGTTCGAAATACACCACGCAACATTATTTCACCTCCAAAAGACAGTTATTGTATTACATAGACCCCTCCTGAATAAGCATTTGATATACATCCCTTTTACTTATTCCCCTATCTTTTGCGACTGCTTTCATAGCCTCCTTCTTATCATAACCACGATCTTGATAAAGCTTCATATGCTCTTCTAAGGTTAATGAATCCCATTTGAGTTGATTTTCAGTAGCGACCTCTTCCAACGACCTACCCTTAAGCACCAATACATATTCCCCTCTTGGTTCCTTTGTTTCATAAAAATCGACGGCTCCCGTAAGCGTTGTCTGAAAGATGGTTTCATGTATTTTTGTCAATTCCTTTATAATTGTTACTGTTCGATTACCAAGCGCCTCTCTTAATTCCTTTAATGTTTTGCATAATCGGTGAGGTGCCTCATATATAATTAAAGTTCTTGTATCCTCTTTCAGTTCTTCTAATATCTGCTGCCTTTTCTTTTTATCCGTTGGTAAAAATGCTTCAAAGCAAAATCTTGTGGTGGAAAGACCGGATAATGTCAAAGCTGTAATTGCAGCACAGGCTCCGGGAAGGGAGGTAACCTCTATCCCCGCCTCAAATGCTTGTTTGACCAGCTCTTCTCCGGGATCGGAGATACCGGGTGTACCCGCATCAGTAATCAAGGCAATCGTAATACCAGCTTTCATCTGCTCAACTAAGAATCTGGCTTTCT
>Ga0123338_10000656_pt1 | contig 34890 bp, 31 predicted proteins | sample grotaG_FD_89793 | JGI IMG/M metagenome (GOLD analysis project Ga0123338, IMG submission 89793) | Glacier valley bacterial and archeal communities from Borup Fiord, Nunavut, Canada, to study Microbial Dark Matter (Phase II) -... | ecosystem: Environmental > Aquatic > Freshwater > Ice > Glacier ...
CACGTCCGCCGCCGTGAACGGAGTGCCATCGGAAAACGATATTCCTTCCCGCAGCTGAAAGGTAATGGCCTTGTTATCAGCCGAAACTTTCCAGGATTGCGCCAACTCCGGCTCCAGCTCTTGTGTGAGCCGGTTCACCCGGATCAGCACTCCGCGGGTTAGATACCGCAGCGTCTCAGCCGCATCTTCAGACGCTGCCATGGGGTTCAGTGTTTTGGGCTCATGATGCAGAGCGAAGCGTAGCTCGCCCGCGCTCAGCAGTGGAACACACACCAGGACCGCAATCACCCCTCGCCATCTCATGCTGTCCGCCCTTTCAACTCGTGCTTCATAGGGCGGCTCAATTGGAAAAGAATCATGACCAGCGAAAGTAATGCAATCGGCGCGAATACCCAATATTCCCGCCACTCGGGCGCACTTTGCAGCTCTTTCAGCAGATTGCCCCATGAGGGCATCGGCTCCGCCACTCCCAGGCCCAGCAGACCCAAACTGGCTTCCCCCAAAATGAACGCGGGTACGGAGATCCAGAACTGCGCGAGCAGTACCGTTCGCAAATGCGGCAGCAGATGGCGGAACCAAAGCCGCGCGGGGGGGCACCCAAACGCGTGTGCGTACAAGGTGAACGGCGCGTCGCGAATCTGCAAGACCGCTGCCCGGATGACACGCGCTCCCGCTCCCCACCCGAGCAGGCCCATCAGCCCGAACGTAATCAAAATGGATGTGGAAGGCGCGGTATTTAAGGGCAGCACCGACCGCACCGTAAGAAACAGGAACAGCCAGGGCAGCGATAGAAACAGATTGCTTGCCGCGGTCACGATTCGGTCCCACCACCCTCCCGCCAGCGCCGCGGACCCACCGGCCAGCAACGCAATCACAAGCGAAATTGCCGCCGCCGCCGGAGCCAGCAACAGCGAAACGCGTGTGCCATAAAGTAGCCGCGACAAGCGATCCCTGCCCAAGTGATCTGTTCCCAGCGGGAACTTCGCGCTCGGTGCACCGTTAGTCTCCGTCCGGAACTGCCGCTCATAGGGCGCCGGTGCAATCCAGTTTGAACTCAGAGCCGTCAGAAACAACAGCGCGAGCAGCCCCAGCGCGGCATAGCGAATCATTGCGCCAGCCCCTCCCGCTCGTCTCGCGGATCGCCCAACCATCCGGCCAGTCCATTCACCGCCACGGTAATCGCGGCAACCATCAACGTCAAAGTCACCAGCACGGGCAGGTCTCGCCCCAGCGCCGCTTTCCACGCAAGCTGGCCAATGCCGGGAATGTCGCACACCACTTCCACGGGAATCAGCGCCCCAAAAGCAATGCTGAAAGAGACGCCGGCCAATGCAAGCAAAGGCGGCCAGGACGGCTTCACCACGTAATCGCGAAAGATGTTCCACTCGCGCACACCGCGTGCACGCGCCGCCTCGATTCTAGGCTCCCTGCGCGCTTGCTCGAAAAGATCGTGAGCATAACGGAAAACTCTAGGGAATACGGCCATCGCCAATACAAGAAACACCGGTCCGCGCGCCAGAAAGAGTAACAGAGCGAACACCGCGGCGGGCAGCGATAGCGCCAATGCCGAAAATGCTTCCGCGCTCAGCGTCAACAAGCGCCAACGAAAAAACGTAGCCGCCCCTGCCAGCGACAAGCCGAGTATCCAGCCCAGCCCCAGCCCTTCGCCGATCAAACGCAGCGTCACGCCGGCCCGAGAGCGGATCAACTCACTCACCGGGATCTCGTAGGTTCGCGAAATGCCAAAATTGCCGCGCACGGCCTGAGTGAGATATCGGCCATAGAAGGTCAGAACGTTAGAATCTTTTGCGTTCTCGCGGCCAATGGCACCCGTGGTCGCGTCGGAATAGCGTGCATCCAGAGTTCGTTCGTCCGTCTCATACCCCGGCCCGAGGCGAATCAGCGCCGCCCCGAAAAAACCCGCGATCAGTAAGGTAACCGCCGCGCCCGTTGCGAACCGCAACAGCGCAGCAACCGCTTTCTTGCGGGGCATCGCTAAATTATGCCTGTTTTAAGATGCGGCCTGTATACCAGTTTCCATACGCGCCGCGCTTGCGGCCAATTCTTCCGCCGGGTGAATCTCTGTCGCAGGCACAACTCTCTTGGCCACCTTCGCCCGGTAAAGACGTGTTTCGGCTTCCGCCAGCAGCGTGTCCGGTTCGGAGTGGTTGCCTGGAAATTCGGCGATGCCAAGGCTGTAGTTCAGGGGGATCGGTTCCGGCTTCAGCCTGCCCGCCATACCAATGGCAAACCGCAGCGTTTCCAAATCCCGCTCCAGTTCTCCCGAAGTCACCTCCGGGAACAGTAAAGCGAACTCATCGCCGCCCAAGTGCATCACGCAGGCCGGCGCGGGAAACAGGTCGCACAGCGTCTTGGCCAGATTGCGGATCAGCCGGTCGCCCGTCTGAAATCCGTACTTGCGATTCACTTCGCCGAAATGGTCCAGGTCGAAAATGACCAGCCGGAAACTTCCGGCCTCCGCCAAGCACCGTTCTATTTCACGCTGCATATTCAGAAACAAAGAGCGCACGCCCGGTAATCCGGTAAGCGCTTCACACTCCGGTGCCGCGGCCCGCTGCTCCTCCGCCTGTTCCAGCGCCAGCGCCACGCGGTAGCTCACGGCCGTGAGGGTACGCAAATCGGTTGCGGAGAACGCATCCCGTTCACTTCGGTACAGAGCCAACACTCCGATCACGCCATTTCCCGTCTCCAGCGGAACCGCCAATGCCGAACAAAGCGTGCTGAACTTGGACGGGTCATTCAGATACCCCGCCTCAACGGAAGGGTTGCCGTTCAACAAGGGCTTGCGATTCTCCGCCACCCAACCGGAAAGCCCTTCGCCCCACGGAATACGCAAGGAAGAGAACAGCTTTCGGTTCTCTCCACTCACGAACTCGGGTACCAGATGATTGCTCCGCTTCAGATAAAATACGATGGCGTTGTGCGGAATCAGCTCTCGCAGCCGGAGCGAATAGACTGCCAATATTTCCGAAAGTGTGATGGAGGAAAGCTGCACCGCGGCATCCGCGGATCGGCTCCACTCATGAAGCTCCTGAACGGATTGGCGCGCACGGGCCGCCGCCAATAGCGGATCCAGTTCCTCTTCGGGAATTGTCACGGTCAGCTCAGCGAAGCCGCTGTCCTGCTCAAACCCCGTGGCGGGAGCGGCACCTCGCGAAATCACCATCTCGGTTTCCAATTTCGCCGTGCTATACGGCTGCGTGAGAGCTTTGCGTTCCAGTTCCGCGTAGCACTCGCCCAGCAACTTCACCACTGCCGGGTCGAACGCCAGACCCGCTTCGGCCGCCACAATCTTCATGGCTTCATCGAGAGGCAAAGCCCTCCGGTACTGCCTGTCACTAGCGAGCGCGTCCAGACAATCCACCGCGGAAAGTATGCGCGCGCCCAGCGGAATTTCCTCTCCCTTCAACCCATTCGGGTATCCGGAGCCATCCCATTTCTCGTGGTGCGACATCACGATCGGCACCACCGGATAGGGGAATTGTACCTGCTCCAGAATCTGGGCCCCCACCACGGGATGGATCTTCATCTTTTCGAATTCTTCCGGGGTCAACTTGCCTGGCTTCGAAATGATGTACTCCGGCACTGCCAGCTTTCCGATATCGTGCAGCAGCGCGGCAGCCCGGAGGGATTGCAGATCAAGCGGCCCCAACCCCATTCGCGCGCCCAGTTCCAAGGCGTAAACGCGCACTCGCCTCAGATGATCGTGCGTGGTGTGATCCTTCGCTTCAATCGCAAGCGCAAGAGCCTCAATGGTGCGAAGGTGCAGCCCGGCCATCTCCTCTACGTGTTTCTTTTCCTCGTCCAAACCCTGCAGGTAAAGCTTGTAGGACCTGTAGAGAAAATAAACAACGGGAAGCAGCACAAAGGAAACCTGCCAATCGAAGCGGCGGTTCAAAATAGTGGAAAGCCATGCCAACGCCGCCCCGCCCATGTAGTAAGGAAAGCACCAGAAATAACATTCCTTCCAGACCTTTCCTACCGGCTTGTGTTCCGTAATGGCCACCACCAGGGCCACCAGGGCAGTATTCACCACGAAGTATGTACAAGCGGTGGCCAGCACTCGCACGCCGTCCAGATCTCCGCCCAAAATCGGCTGGTCGAATACCAGATACGAAGCCGAAACAGCCAAGGCGTTCGCCGCCGCGCTGAATACAACGCGAACGGGGAGCACGCGCGATTTAGGTTTCCAGAGACACTGGATGATCACGCCAAGCAGCGCAATCACCATCGCCTCGCCCTGCTTCAACTGAACAATACTGATCAGGATGAACAGAGAATTCACCGACATGGTGCCGGTGATTGTGGGCAGGTTTACTTTCAGGGCGGATGCCAGAATGGCAACCAGCAAATAAACCCCGAATTGCGCGGAGCGATGCAAACCGGAGTGCCCAATTCCGTATGCCGCCGCCCCAGCCCCCAGCACCGCAACCGCGAAAATATAAGCGCGGGCCAAAAGCGGCATTCCGAGGGAAGTAGGCATTCAGATTAAAAAATAAGGTGGCTGAAATTCAACCTTTCATAATCTTAGGCCAACAAAGCCCGGGAAAGCTGGAAACCAGGCGATCGACTCATGGGAAGTGCTAGCCGGTACTAGCGTGCCGGTACTAACTTGCTTGTATGGAAAACGGTGGAGAATAAAAAAAGGCACCGGACAAAACTACTCGCCGGTGCCCTCTCGGAATCAAACGAACTTTTTACGATCCCCAAACTAAGGCGGAAGGGTTGCTCATCGGTCCCCCTTCGTGATCAGGTCGCCCCAAACGGCTTGGTCGCCCCAAACAGCCTGGTCGCCCCAAACTGCCTGGTCGCCCCAAACTGCCTGATCGCCCCAGACAGCCTGAAAGCCTTGCACTGTGCTGTCGCCCCAGACGGCTTGATCGCCCCAGACGGCCTGAGAGGTCCAGATTCCCCCATCGCCCCAGACGGCTTGGCTACCGGAGAGGAAAAGGGCATCTCCCCAAACGGCTTGATCGCCCCATACTGCCTGGTCGCCCCAAACGGCTTGATCGCCCCACACCGCCTGATCGCCCCAGACAGCTTGATCGCCCCAGACGGCCTGCGACGCCCAAAAGGCTTTCGAGCTATCGCGCAGGTAAACCTTGCCATTCGCGCCGCGAACCGCCACGGGGGAAAACGCGGTCCCTTCCGCCATGTGGTTGTCTTGTAACGCTCCCTCAATATCCAAATACCCCGCTCCAACCGTGAAAACATCGTACTGGCTAACGAATGTCTGGCCTGTCGAAGTGTCCGTATAGACGCTGTACTTGGGATATGTCTTATCCGCCGTCTTCATCAGGCGAGCTTTCACCTGATCGGGAGACATGTTTGGGTTCTGTTGAATCAGTAGAGCCGCGGCGCCGGCCACCATTGGCGTGGCCATACTGGTGCCGCTGAGCCGCAGGTAGTCGTTCGAATTCTGAGTATTTCCATTTCTTATGTAGTAAGAATTCATCACCTGCGCCGTGGGATACTTTGTATCGTTTGAAAGCGCGGAACTGGGCGCCGCCGTCGATACCATTTTGTTGCCCGGAGCCACCAGATCAGGCTTCACGATGTGATCCAGCAGCGTGGGGCCTTTGCTGCTGTAAGTGGCAATGTAGTCGTCACTCTGGGAAGTGGTTCCCTGAGTTTTGTAGGCGCCCACGGTAATCACCACCGGATCGTTGCCGGGCGCGGTGATTGTGCCATAACCATTTGTTTTGGCCGTGTTGCTGCGACCGTAATTGCCCGCGGCCACCACCACTACAATTCCCTTGGCCCAGGCCCGCTCCACCGCATGGCACAGAGGATCTTTTGTATAGCTTTCAAATACCGGGCGACCCACCGAAAGATTAATTACGCGGATATTAAATATCTTTCTCAATTCAATCGCGCGATCTATTGCGGCAATTACCGAGGAGTCGGTCCCCATGCCGTTCTGGTCCAGCACTCGCAGATTGATGATTTTCACCTTCGGGGCAACGCCGGTGAATGTATGCAGATAGCCCGCTCCCTTGGACGCCGTGCCATCCCCCGCCAGAATGCCCGCAACGTGGGTTCCATGACCGAATTCATCGAACGCCAACAGTTTGCCGGGCACGAACGATTCGCTATAAACCACCCCGGAGGCGCCAAAAGGGGAAGTGTAATGGATATCGCTTGTGCCGGTGATTCCGCTATCCAGAACCGCCACTCCAATGGTTTCGCCATGCAACTGCAACTGTTGCGCATAGCCCGCGCTTACCGCCGCAGACGCGTAGTCAAGCGTGGGATGCACAATGCGATTTGACGAAACAAAGAGAATCTTTTGATGGTTGCCCAGTTCAGCGAATGCACTTTGCGGAACCGAGTAAACTGCCGCGTTGGCCGATTTCAGTTCCTGCTTCAGCACTCCGCCCATACCGGTAACAATCTTGTGATGGACGGCCGTTACTCCTTCTGTAAATTGAACAATCACATCCACCCGCGTATTTATGGGGGCCTTCGCCAATTCCGCCGCAAGCTTGGTGGAAGCCTCGCCGAACAACAAGTTCGAACCAAGCAGTAGTCCAATTACGAATAAATTTTTCATAGCCTCAGCCGTTAAGGCTACTTGAAAGGCGGGGAAAATACCACGTTTTGCAAAAGAAATTAAATTTTAGGTCCTAAGGCACAAATCTACCAGTACTATTACTTAGTACTTTTGGGGGTATGAATTTTGGAGCATCCTACTTCGTTCTTACTCGACAAACCCGGTATAACCCCAGTTATCAAGAGAGGTCTTCCGTCGGGCTAAGTTTCGTTTGTTCGCACCGGTTCATACATTTTCGGGTAAGCCGCCTCCATTTCCGCTGCCATCGCCGCGGCTTCCTGGATATTCACCAGCGGGCCCTGATTCATGCCGGGGCAATATTCCGCCGCCTCCGCCCAAGCCGTCTCGCTTTCCAGCAGCTCCGGCCAGTAGGGAAACGCGCGGCATTGTGTAGGTTTCGCCGGGTGGATTGAGCAGCAATTATTTTTGTGGAAATAGCATTGCCGACCGGGCGGCTTGCGTAGCCGCAATTGGGAAGCCGTCCGAATGCAATGCCGCTTCTCAAACGCAGCGGGCGTCAGCCCTATATAGGCCGCTGCTTTCACCAGGTCTTTTTCGGAGAGAAAAACCTCACCTTCCATCTGGCAGCAGCGCGAACAATTCGGTTGGCAGCTAAAACGGAGATGTTTCAGGAGCATTGCTATAGCGGGCAGAAACTGAGCCCGCCTGCAGCCGGTTGATTTAGGCCGGCGCCCAGCGGTAGCTGGATTAGATTGCAGCCCACGGCCTCGTTAAGTACGTTGCTCTCCAGCATTGTTTGCGTATCTTGGAGCGCTTTCAACTTCACAGTCTGCGGCGCGTTGAGTACCGTTCGGGCGGCATCGCGCAACTGTGCCTTCTTAGCCTCCATCTCACGCCCGATTTGGGCCATTTCCGCATACCGCAGCCCCAGCGCTACTGGATCTGTGTTCCCGTGGGCCGTAAGGTCCTCAATTTCCAATCGCAGTTCAGTCAGCCGGTTCTGCTTGCGCGAATAGAAATCGTTGTAAGCCGCGCTGGCCGCATAAATTGAGGCGATCTGCGCATCCGTTAAACCCAGGTAGTCGCGCACCGAAATGGGAAACAGATTCGAATTGCAAAAGGAAGCCGTTGGCGCCAGAGGAATATAGGGCAGCGGCGGCGTCAAGCTGAAGTCCCCAGAACGAAGTGCTCCCGTCGGATACAGTTGGGAGGAATATTGGGGGAAATAGGGATTGCCGTTTACCAGGTACGCGCACGCTGCATCGTTTGCAAGCGGTTGCAGCGTGTAGGCGGCAATCAATCCATTCACGCTGGTCGTTTGCGCCGGGGTAAGCTGGGCCGCCACTTGGCCCCGCAACACAGCCTGCCTCTCCACTCGATCTCGCCGGATAGCCTCCAGTTCCACCGCGCGCACCCCAATTTCACGAGCGTCCGGCGCAGGCACCCCCACAATCTCCGAAAGTTCGTTATTAAGCGAACCGACCCGCTCCTGCCGCGCGAACCAATAAATGTTGTAGTCCTGGTTCAGCTTAACAATCGCAACAGCCTGCGAATCGGTCAGACCAAGGCGCTGACGCAAGTCGTTTTGCCCCCAGCACCCACCCGCAAACAAGAGAGCTATTAAAAGTTGCTTGGACAGAAAGCCCCCCCATAGTTGTAGCGCTGCACGCCAGGCGGCGAAGCTATAAAGTGACAGCCTTCCGCGGGATAAGCGAATTTTAGTAAGCTGTTCGCAGCCACCGGGCCCTGCAGTTTCATGAGTTGCGGCGTTGTAAGCAAAGCTCTAGAAGCCGCTCCCGCTTGCAACCCCAGCCTGGCCGACTCCCTCGAGATCCCGATCAGCTCCGCATACCGGCTACCCAAAGCCAGGGCATCCGGCGACGGCTTTGCCGTCTCATCCCGAATTTCCGCTTGCACATCCGCAACACGAGCCTGCTGTTGCGAAAACAGATTCTGATAAGCTGCGGCGCTGTTCAAAATCGCGCTCACCTGAGCATCCGTCAAACTTAGGTAATCCCGAACCGAAACCGGATAATCTGAACCGCAACCGGAGGAACTGGTTGTCGTAGCTCCAAATAGAAAATCGGCGAGATTGACCGTCGGCACATAAAAGCTCGTCGTGTCGAACCAAGACGACCCGAAAGAAGCCCCACCACTTGCACTCGGGAACGAATCCGTCAGGTACCCACAAACCGCATCGCGATATAGACCTTGCTGCACAATCGCCACCGAAATCCGCCGCAACAAGCCCTTCTGCGTCTCCGTCAGCAGCGCCGCAACTTTCACCCCTACGGCAGCTCTGGCTTCCTCTATCTCGTGTGTAATACCATCCAGCTCCACATAGCGTTCACCCAACGCCTGTGCATCCGGCGAAGCCTTTGCATACTCCGCATCTAATTCCTGCTGCACCTGGTTCCGGCGTTGCTGCTTGCTTACAAAATACTGCCCAAGCGTGTCGTTCAGTTGCTGCACTTGCACCGTCTGCGCGGGGGTCAATGCCAGAAACTGCCGCAAGCTGTTCTGCCCGAACAGCGCGGCGCTAAACGTCAGCAGAAGAAAAATTGACCGCACCCCCACACTGTACCCCACCCGCCCGCAGGCATCGTCTATCGGATTGATATACTTGCCTAAAGAGGACGTGTCCCTTCCGATGCCACAAAAACGGCGTTCCCTGTTGTTTCTTCCCCTGTTCATTTTGGCTTGCGCCTTGTTGGGCGGCTTCATTGGCCCGCACCTTGATATCGCGTCCGCTGCCACCGCCGCCGACGATGACGACGTGAAAAGCAGTTTAAAGACCTTCACCAAGGCCTATAACGTAGTGGAAGAAAACTTCGCCGAGCCCGTCAATGCCGATAAAGCCATCTACAACGGCGCCATCCCCGGCATGCTCCGCACGCTCGATCCGCACTCGAATTACTACGACACACACACTTTCGCCATCATGCGCGAAGGCCAGCGCGGCAACTATTACGGTGTCGGCATGAAGGTCGGCGTGCGCAATGGCAAGGCCACGGTCTTCGAACCCTTTAAAGATTCGCCGGCTTTCAAAGCGGGCATTCGCCCCGGCGATTACATGATTTCCATTAACGACAAGGCCACCAGCGCCATGGGCCAGAACGAAGTCGCCGATACGTTGAAAGGTCCGCGCGGCACGCAGGTCAAGATCGAAGTTCAGCGCGATGGCGTCACGAAGCCCATCATTTTCAGCGTGACACGCGATTCCATCACGCGCCACAGCGTTCCCGACGCCATCAGCTTAGGCAAAGGCGTCTGGTACATCTGGATAGAAGAATTCGATGAGCCCACCAGCCGCGAGCTCACCGCAAACCTGGAACGCATTGGCGAAAACAACATCAAAGGCCTGGTTCTCGATCTGCGCAACAACCCCGGCGGTCTGCTCAATGAAGGCGTCGCTGTTGCCGATAAGTTCCTCAGCAAAGATGACGTGATCGTGTCCCATCGTGGACGCGCCTCCGCGGAGAAAACCTACACCGCCCGCAACGGTAATCACGGCCATCTCTACCCCATCGTGGTCATGGTGAATCGCTCGTCTGCCTCCGCCGCGGAAATCGTCTCCGGCGCGCTTCAGGATCATGATCGCGCTTGGATCTTTGGCGACAACACCTTCGGCAAAGGGCTGGTCCAAACCGTGTTCCCCATTATCGAAAACTCCGGCCTGGCACTCACTACCGCGAAATACTATACGCCCAGCGGGCGCCTGATCCAGCGCGATTACAGCCACACTTCATTCTTCGATTACTACTACAAAGCCAATACCGAAGCCCGCAACATGCAGGACGTCAAGATGACGGATAGCGGACGCACAGTGTATGGCGGCGGCGGTATCTCACCCGATGAGAAATACACGCCTCCCAAGCTGGATAAGTTCCAGATCGATCTGTTGCGCCGCGCGGAGTTCTTCAATTTCACCGCAAACTTCCTGGGCAGCACCAATCCAAAGATCGATAAAACATGGGTCGCCGAAACGCCTACCGTGGATGCCTTTCACCAGTACCTGCTGAAAGATAAAGTCGCCTTCACCGAAGCGGATTTCACCCAGCATCTGGATTGGGTCAAGCACCAGTTACAGTACGAGATTTACTTCTCCGGCATCTCCAGCGAAGACAGCCGCGTGTTTGAAAAATCGACTGACCTCGCTGTACTCAAGGCCGCGGAAGCATTGCCGAAGGCGCAGGCACTGCTGAATTCGGCGAAGAAAATGATTGTCCAAAGGATGGCGAAATAGGCGCGCAGATTACTGTTCTCGATGCGGGTGGCCAGTACTGCCACCTCATCGCCAGAAAGGTGCGCGAACTGGGAGTTCGTGCCGATGTTCGCCCCAGCGACACACCGCTCTCGCAACTGCAGGGCGCGCGCGGAATCATCATTTCCGGCGGCCCGGCCAGTGTCTACGATGCGGCCAGCCCCACCATCGATCCTGCCCTATTGGCGCAGCCCATCCCCGTCCTTGGCATCTGTTACGGCCAGCAGATTTTCGCCCATCTGCTGGGTGGTAAAGTAAAGCCCGGCACCAAAGGCGAGTACGGCCCCGCGCGCCTTCACCTCACCCAACCAGGTAAGCTTTTTCGTACTTGGCAGGACAATTCACAAGTCTGGATGAGCCATCGCGATACCGTGGAACAGCCGCCGCCCGGCTTCACCGTCAACGCCATCACTGCCACCTGCGCCATTGCCGCCATGGAAGATACCGCCCGCCAGCTCTATGGCGTTCAATTCCATCCCGAAGTGGTCCACACCACGCATGGCCGCTCCCTACTTTCCAACTTCGTGTTCGATATCTGCGGCTGCGTCGAAGATTGGGACCCGCGCCATCGCATCCCGCTCATTGAAGAACAGATTCGCGCCACGGTGGGTGATCGCAACGTATTTTTCTTCGTCTCGGGCGGCGTCGATTCCACCGTCGCCTTCTCGCTCTGCCTCCGCGCTTTGGGCCCGGGCCGCGTGCGCGGCGTCTATGTCGATACCGGCCTGATGCGCGAAGGTGAAACGGAGTTCGTCAGAAGCATGTTCGGCACTGACGTCGCCATTGAAGACGCCGCGCCGCAGTTCCTAAAGCCACTGGCGACCGTTGTCGAGCCCGAAGAGAAGCGCCGCATCATCGGTGAACAGTTTGTCCTGGTGCAGGAGCGCATCATTGAAGCGCGCCACCTTCTGGACGGTCAATGGATCTTGGGCCAGGGCACCATCTACCCCGACACCATTGAATCCGGCGGTACGAAGAACGCGGCTGTCATCAAGACGCATCACAACCGTGTCGATGGCATCCAAAAACTCCTCGCCTCGAACCGCCTTGTGGAGCCGCTCAGCTCCTTCTATAAGGACGAAGTGCGCCAGATCGGCCGCGAGCTGAATCTGCCCCCGGAACTGCTGGATCGCCATCCCTTCCCCGGTCCCGGCCTCGCCATCCGTCTGCTCTGCTCGCCGGCAAACGGCACACTGGAACAGCTGGCGGGCGGCTGGCTGGTGCCCATTCTCTCCGTCGGCGTACAAGGCGATTCCCGGACCTACGCGCCCATTCTCGCGCTCGAAAATCCCGTCGCCGAAGCTAGCGACCTGGTGAACAGTATCAGCGGCATCAATCGCGTTATCGCTCAGGTGGCCGTGAATACGCCGCTCCCCTGCCTCTCCGTCCACCGCAGCGCCATTGTGCCGGAGCGCATTGCCCGCCTGCGCCACGCCGATTCCATCGTCCGCCGCCTCACCGCAGAATACGCCTTCGATGCAGAGACCTGGCAGTTCCCCGTCGTGCTCGTCCCCCTCGGCACCGCCCATGCTCCCGATTCCGTTGTCCTTCGCCCCATTCAGTCCGTTGACGGCATGACCGCCGAAGCTGTCGCCATCCCGCCCGCACTCCTCGCCGCGCTCGCTGCCGAGCTTCTCGCCATACCCGGAATCGCTGGCGTCTTCCGTGACCTGACCGATAAACCGCCTGCTACCATCGAGTGGGAATGAGTCAACTTCTGGCGGGTAAAACGGCCCTGGTCATGGGCATCGCAAACAAATGGAGCATTGCTTACGCCATCGCGCAGGCCTTCTCCCGCGAGGGTGCAAGCTTGATCCTCACCTATCTTGACGATCATCAGAAGGACGCCATCGAAACTCTCTCGAAAGACCTGAACGTTTCAAAAGTGCTGCCATGCAACGTCACCAGCGATGAGCAAATCGCAGCCCTAGCCGCCTCGCTTGAAGGCAGACAGCTGGACATCGTCGTACACGCTCTCGCCTACGCCAATCGCGAAGATCTGTCCAGGCCCTTCGTCGAAACCAGCCGCGCCGGTTATGCGCTCGCTCACGATGTGAGTGCGTATTCGCTTGTGGCTATCGCCCGCGCCACCGCTCCGCTGATGACCCACGGCGGCTCGCTCATGACCCTCACGTATTTAGGCAGCACCAGGGTGGTTCAAAATTACAACGTCATGGGTGTGGCAAAGGCCGCCCTCGAAGCCACGGTCCGCTACCTCTCAAACGATCTGGGTCCGAAGAACATTCGCGTCAATGCCATCAGCGCCGGCGTGGTGAAAACCACTTCCGCGCGCGGCATTAAAGACCTTTCCACCATGCTGAATGCGGTGCCCGATCGTGCCCCGCTACGCCGCAATACAGACCCCGCCGAAGTCGCCGATACCGCCGTCTTCCTCGCCAGCGATCTGGGTCGCGGCGTCACCGGCAACACCATCTTCGTCGATGCCGGCATGCAAGTTCTGGCCTGATTACTTCAGCTTCACCGGCGCGCCGCCCGCGGCTTTGCTTCGTTGCGCTGCATCCAAAAACGCGAAAATCTCCAGCGTCTCTTCATTCGGCACCGGAGGCTGCTTGCTCTCGAAAAACTTCACAATTTCCACCAGCAGCGGCCGGTAGCCTTCCACCGTGGTGGCCTTGCTTTCCACCACCGTTTTCTCGCGAAACACCACCGCCCCATATGTGCCGTAAGGCCGCAGTGCGCGCACCGTCCCAATCCGGCCGTCTTTCCAAATCCCGGTAATTACGTCCGCATCTTTTCCCACCGCGCGCGACACCGTTTCACATCCCGGGCCCATCAACGTGAACAGCAGTTCAATTGGATGAATGGCATACCAGGCCAACTCCAACGGATGATGCTCCTCCGTGGGACCCGGACCCCACGTCATCACCCCACGCGCATCTTCGAACTTCATGCTCGTGCCCAGCTCTCCAAAGCGCAGGCTGGAGGCGCTGAACCACGGCACACCGGCCTCTTTCGCCAGCCGCGCAATCTCACGCGCATCCGCCAGTGTCGCAGCCAGCGGCTTGTCGATAAACAGCGGCTTCTTCGCTGCGATAATCGCCTTGGCCTGCTCCAAGTGAACACGCCCGTCCACGCTGGTCAGCATCACGGCATCCACGCGCTTGGCCAAAGTCGCGACATCGGAATAGAGCTGCACGCCCCACTTGGTGCGCAATTCAGTCGCATAGCCTTCCACGCGATTCGCGCTCTCCGGCAAGTCTTTGCTGCCGCCCTTGTAGGCCGCCACCACGCGCGCGCCCGGCAGGTAATCCGGAGACGCCGGGTCGTTCAGGATTTTAGTGAACGCAATGACATGGGAAGTATCGGTCCCCACAATCCCCAGTTTCAGTTCCTGTTGCGCCAATAGGGGCGACGCACACAACACCAGCGCCGCGCGGATAAGTGACATGGCGGCATTGTACACTTAAGAACAGCGGAACGCGCGATGAACGATACGCAAATCCTGACGCTTTCCATCTTAGTTCCGCTCGGCCTGTTGTTTCTGGGCAACAGTCGAATCACGGATGTGAAAGAAGCGTTGCGTGCTGAAATCAAGGCTTCCGAAAGCAAATTGGAAGTAAGAGTCGGTCAGCTTGAGACCATCCTGAAGATCCTCGCCGATCACGAAGCACGTCTCCCCCACTGACCCAGCAGTTGCCCCTCACGCTAGATTCCCCCCTCGCATATCTCACCGGTGTCGGCCCCGCCCGCGCCGCCATGCTCGAACTCAAAGGCCTCCGCACCGTCGAAGACCTGCTCCATTACCCGCCGTTTCGCTATGAAGACCGCAGCAACGTCAAGACCATCGCCCAGCTAGCGCCCGGTGAGATGGCCACCGTGCTCGCCGAAGTGCGCCAGACCAAAGTCTCGGGCTTCCGCCGCCGCAATCTAGGCCTCTTTGAAGCCGAATTTACTGACGCCTCTCGCGCCATCCTGGTCTGCAAATGGTTCAACGGCGCCTACCTGGCGGACAAGCTCCTGCCCGGCACCAAGTTCGCTCTCTTCGGCAAAGTGGAGTTCGATTCCTACCGAGGTGAACTCCAAATCATGCGCCCCGAACTGGAGTCGCTATCGGGCGATGACGATGCCGAATCCGCGCTTCACACCGGCCGCATCGTGCCCATCTACGAAGCGGCCGGCAAAGTAAACACGCGCATTCTCCGCACGCTCGCAAATTCCGTTATCTCCCAACTCGGCCCCATTCCCGATCAGCTCCCCGAAGCGCTGCGCCATTCGCTCAAGCTGGTGCCGCTCGACACCGCGCTCCGGTGGATCCACTTCCCGCCCCCGGAATCCGACCTGCGCCTGCTCAATGCCTTCCGCTCTCCCGCGCACTTCCGCCTCATCCTCGAAGAGTTCTTCTGGCTCGAATGCGGGCTCGAACTGAAGAAGGGAAAGGCGCGCCTGGTACCCGGTATCGCCTTCGAACGCAATGAGCACATCCGCGAGCGTATCAAGACGCTGCTGCCTTTCAAGCCCACCCGCGCCCAGCTCAAAGTCTTCAAAGAGATTGCCGACGATATGGGCGTCCCCAGCCCCATGAATCGCCTCCTGCATGGCGACGTGGGCAGCGGCAAAACCATCGTCGCCGCCGAAGCCATGGTCATCGCCGTGGAGAACAAGTTCCAAGCCGCCGTGCTCGCGCCCACGGAAATCCTGGCCACGCAGCACTTCCTCTCGCTGCAGCCGCTTTTTCGGAAACTTGGGTACCAGGTGAACCTGCTCACTGGCTCAAGCAAAGATAAAGCAGGCTTCAAGAAGGGTCTGGCCGCGGGCATGATTAACGTGGCCATTGGGACCCACGCCCTCATCCAGCAAGACGTGGAGTTTCGCAATCTCGGTCTGATTGTCATCGATGAGCAGCATCGCTTCGGAGTGATGCAGCGCTTTGAGCTCGGCCGCAAGGGCGCCGCCCCCGACGTCCTGGTCATGACCGCCACGCCCATACCCCGTACTCTCGCCATGACCCTCTACGGCGACCTTGACGTCTCAGTCATCGACGAATTGCCGCCCGGTCGCAAACCCATCCTCACCAAGCACTACAACGCCGACGCCATCGAACAGGTCTGGAGCTTTCTCAAACAGCAGATCGATCTCGGCCGTCAAGCCTACGTGGTGTATCCCGTCATCGAAGATTCGGAAACGCAGGCCACCAAAGCCGCGCAGACCGCGCACGATCATCTCTCCCGCGAGGTGTTCCCGAACACTCCAGTCGCGCTTCTTCACGGCCGCATGCCGCCCGCTCAGAAGGAAGCCGTCATGGCATCGTTCAAAGCCGGCGAAAGCAAGATCCTGGTCTCCACCACCGTCATTGAAGTCGGTGTCGATGTCCCGAACGCTACAGTCATGGTGATCGAACAGGCCGAACGGTTCGGGCTCTCGCAACTCCATCAGCTGCGCGGCAGAGTGGGCCGCGGCGGTGAGCAAAGCTACTGCCTTCTGGTGACCGAAAAGTTGGGCGACACCGCCAAAGAACGCATCCGCATCATGACCGAAACCAACGACGGGTTCGCCATCGCCGAAATGGACTTAAAGCTCCGCGGCCCCGGCGAGTTCTTCGGTACCAAACAATCCGGCCTGCCCGCGCTGAAAATCGCCAGCATTTTACGCGATAGCGAAATTCTGGAAATCGCCCGCCGCGAAGCCATCGCTTTCATCGCAAGGCCCCCTTCCCGCGAGGCTCTGGCCCAAGCCGCCGCCTACATCCGTGACCATTGGCAACGCAAATACGGTTTGGTGCAAGTAGGCTGACGACGCAACCTTAGCTTTCGATGCGGTCCAGCCGTTTCTCGTTAGCTTCCGCGATTCGGGCCAGCGACTGAATATTTTCCCCATCTTGCTCAATCAACTTACGATGATCTTCCAGCTGGTGAACCGCCAATTCCAAAGTAAGAGTCAACGCCTGAATACGTTCGTCAAACAGTCACTAAGCGCAATTCGATGTGATCACAGCCATTTTCATAATCATCTTGACATCACAACATCAGAATGCTCTTATGCGCACCACCCTCGATATCGACGAAGACCTGCTCCGCCTCGCCAAACACGTCGCGAACGAAAGGCATGAAAGTCTCGGCAAAGTGGTCTCCAGGTTCATTCGCCAGGGGTTGCAGCCCACCGCCGCCAAAGTGGCGGTATCGGGTGCCATCCCTGTACTCGCCAGGAAAGCCGGTGCCCAGCCTGTCACGTCCCAGGCAATCAGAGACCTCCTCGAAGTAGAAGGTTAAGAACCTGCCGGCGCTGCTCGATGTCAACGCTCTCATCTCCTTGGTAGATTCAGATCACGTAGATCACCAAACAATGCAGGCGTGGTTTCTCGCCCACCATCACGAAGGGTGGGCAACCTGCCCCCTCACCAAAAATGGCATGGTGCGCGTGCTTTCCCAGCCGGCCTACCCCAGCGGCCAGCGCACGCCAATGGAAGTGATTCAACTCCTGGCGGCTCTCAAGGCAGCCTTCGCGGACTCCTACCAGTTCTGGCCGGACGACCTGTCCCTCACCGAAAGCGAAGCCTTTCACAGTCATCTAATCGGCGGTCCAGGGCAAGTGACAGACGTCTACCTGCTGGGTCTGGCCCAGAAGCGGGCCGCCACGGTGGTCAGCTTCAACCGTTCCCTTGCATGGCAATGCGTGCGCGGCGGTTCGAAGCGCCTGATCCAACTTCCCGGTTAAACGAAAACGGCCCACTTCGCTACCCCTGTAACACGAGGAAGCGAAGTGGGCCCTGTCGCGCGCGCTTGTTAGAACGCGTAACGGAGGCTGAGCTGAATGGTTCGTTCGCTGCTCTTGCCCGTGACCTTGCCGAAAGTACTGGAGTAATTATTCGGGTTGGTGTCCGCACCATTCCAATTCGGGTGATTGAGGAAGTTGAATCCTTCCGCCCGGAACGTAAAGGCCTGGCTTTCTGTTACACGGAAGCGCTTAAACAATCCGATATTCCAATTCTGAAAACCTGGATTGTGAAGAAGGTTCCGATTCCGTTGCGTCGTGAAGGTCCCCGCCGCGGGAGGTGTGAAGATTCTGCTTCCATCGGAATTGAAAATCTTAAAATACTGAGCGGGATCGGCCTTGCCGCCCGCGGCGAATTGCGGGTTATCCAAATGCGGGTCGCCCGTGATATTCCAGAGTGAAGAGATCTGGTTTCCGCTTCCCGATCCAACGCCGGCAAAGTCATCGCCCGTTTGAACTTTGAAGGGAGTACCGGTTTGGAATTGGGTCACACTGGTGATCTCCCACCCTCCCAACGTCTTGCCGAGCAGGGTGCTGCTATCACGGAAAAAGGGAAGCTCATAAATCAAGTTGAGGACGATAACGTGACGGCTATCGTAGTCGGAAGGACCCCACAGGTTGTGGGCATTATACGCGTTGGGAATGACGTCGCGCTGATTCGAACCGTCGTCTGAAGATTTCGAAAACGTATAAGCGACGCCGTAGCTTAATCCTTTAGTAAAGCGCCGAGTCAGGCCGAACTGCAGACCATTGTAACGAGAGTTGGCGTCATTGTTGGTGACACGAATCGGGCCGAAACCCTTAAAGGGGCGTAGCGCATTCGCGTTCACACCAGGGTTAGCCTGAAGCGTACCCGGCAGCAATTGATTGATATTCCGCTCCCGTTGTCCATGAAGACCGCGACGGCCCACATAGGAAACTTCAAGCGAAGTGTTCTGGCCAACTTGGCGCTCCACCGTAAAGTTCCACGTGTACGCTTCGGGGTTGGCGAAAACACGATCCTGAGAGTTGATGCTGATAGGGTATGTGTTCGCGCCACCACCGGAGGGGTTGTCCACCGATCCGGTGGCGAAAGAAGCAATTGGCTGAAAGGGAGGATTACCGCCGAGGAACACCGAATCGCTCACACCGACACGGGTCATAAAGCGACCGCCGCCGGCCCGGAATACCATTTTCGGACTCATTGCGTACGCAATACCGACACGTGGCTGGAAGTTCGCCCAGTGGGTGTCAGAGTAACGCTTGTCCAATCCATGGAACAGATTGGCTACGGAGCCGTTATCGGCCACGGGTACGCGACCCTTGGCGCCATCGGTAAAGCCATCGCCAGGGATCACGATTCCGTTAAACGGATCGCCAGAACCCGCAATCGGATTGCCCGTCTTCGCGTCTACCTTCACGGCCTTTGCCGGATCGTAATAGCGCGGATCAAACACGGAAAGATTTCGCCACAAGCTGTAGTACGGGCGAATGATGGAGTGGCGGATGCCCAAGGTGAGCGTGAGCTTGCTGGTTGTTTTCCAGGTGTCCTGTGCAAACCACTCGTACATCTGGCCGCGGTAAGGCGTGTAAGAGCGCGTTCCGATTTCCGCATAGGTGTCGAACAGCCCAAGCAGTGCGTCGGAAACTGCCGCTCCGGTTCCTCCGCCCTGACGGCTGTTAGAGAACGTGAACCGTCCATTCTGGTTGTCCGTGCCGCCGGGGACACCCTGAACGTTGATCTGATCGAAATCGTTTTGCCCGGAGCGTTCAAACAAGCCACCGAATTTCAGCGTGTGGTTGCTGATGATTTTCGTAATGTTGTCTGAGATGTCATAAATGGGCCCTGATGACGATGAAGGATACGGGCTTCCGTTGTAACCGTCAAAGTCGGCAATATCGACGGTGGGAATCTTGTTTGCGATGTTCTTGGTTCCCGGGAAGGCGTACGGGTAGTTGATGCCGTACTTGGTACGGTCGAAGCGGCCGTTTGCAGTATCGATACCGATCTTGACCTTATCGCGGCTTGCGGTTACTAAAGCCTCGTTGATCAAGGTCGGTGTTACAGTCCAGATCCAGTTCACGGATCCTGTTTGGTTAGGACGGTCGAAGATACGCGCGTACAAATCGAAGTTGCTCTGGAACGGATTGAAATCGACATACGCGTAGTTCTGGAGACGTACACGGACGGTATGCTTTTCGCTCGGATTGATATCGAACGAATACGTATCTTTCCGCTGATTGGTGGGCGCGGAAGCCTGTCCGATCCAGTTGGTTCTGCCAATCAGGAATCCGGGAGTCGGGTTCGGATACACGGTCAGAAGGCCTACGCCATTCGGGCTAAAGCGGCTTGCCGGTATGATGTTGCCCGCGAACGGAGCACCGCTCACCGGATCTTTCAATTGAGTGCTGTTGAAGAATGAGCTTGCCGGATTCAGAAACGCGCTGAAGTCCCCGGTCTTCATGGCGGCGGAAGGAACGACGCGGGTACTGGTGGCTACGTTGCGTTGGCGGACGTACTCCTGGCTAAACAGGAAGAACAGCTTGTTCCGGTCAGGGTTCCTAAACAATTTAGGAATGATCACCGGTCCATTAATGTTGTAACCGAACTGGTTGTAACGGAACGGGGCGACAAAATTCGTTGAAACGCTCTGGTTACGACCCCAGCTATTCGCGTTCAGAGCCGAATTCCGAAAGTATTCATAGCCCGTGCCATGAAATCGGTTGGTGCCTGATTTCGTGATGACACGAATCTGACCGCCGGCAGAACGGCCATACTCGGCCGAATAGTTCGCGGTGAGAATCTGAACTTCCTGAACGGAATCGAGATCCGCGGTACCGATGCTGGTACCGTTCGAGCGGGTGCGCACGCCAACGGCACCGTCGAAAGTGATCAGGTTATCCTGGCCACGACCGCCGTTGATGTTGAAACCGCCGCTATCGAGACCAAAGGTGAACCCGGCCAGCGAACCGCCGCGAACACCCGGCTTCAGAAGAGCGAGGAAAATCGGGTTGCGGCCATTCAATTGAAGGTCGCTGACCTGCCTGCCTTCGACGAGTTTGCCCAGGGTAGCCGACTCCGTCTGGATGGCTTCCGAATTCGCTTCCACCTGCACAGTCTCTGTCGCCGCGCCAAGTTCGAGCGCTACATCGACACCTAACGGAAGGCTGGGATCGAGCTTATTGTTCTGTGAAACATACTTCTTGAAACCGCTTGCCTGCACCGTAATTGTATAGAGCCCTGGCGGCAGAGTCGGCGCTGAAAAGTTGCCGGAATCATTGGTCGTTATCCTGCGTTCCAGGCTTGTGGATTCGTTGCGTAGGAGAACGGACGCGTTGGGAACGACAGATCCGGATGAGTCTCGCACAACGCCGGAAATGGTGGATGTATCGGACTGAGCTTGAATTTTAGAAATGGTAACGAAGCTAAACAGGACTGCTAATAGCAGAGCCGTCAAGCGTGAGCATACGTGGCTTGGCATACTACCCCCTTGAAGTGTGAAACGTGAACTTTAAGACTTGCCGAATTATATCTCGATTTGCGCTTCACACTAATTGCTTTAGTGAATTACCGATGAATATAAGATGATATTAGCTGGGATTTCGGACCTGTTCTCGACCCGCTAAAATGATGGAGATGACAGCGGAAGCGGAACTGGCCTCACCGGAAGCGATTGCGAAATATCAGCCGGTGATTGGCCTGGAAGTGCATGTGCAATTGGCGACGGAGACCAAGATCTTCTGTGGTTGCCCCACCAGTTTTGGCGCGCCTCCCAACTCAAATGTGTGCCCGGTGTGCCTCGCCCTGCCGGGCGCGCTGCCTGTGTTGAGCAAGCGCGCTGTAGAGTTGGCCATTCGCGCCGCGCTTTCACTGCACTGCCGCGTCAACCCCGTCAGCGTTTTCGCGCGCAAGAATTACTTCTACCCGGATTCGCCGAAGGGTTATCAGATTTCGCAATACGATCAGCCCTTGGCTCAACACGGATATCTGGATATCCAGGTGAATGGTGCAACCAAACGAATCGGCGTCACGCGCGTTCACATGGAAGACGATGCCGGCAAGAGCGTGCATGAGGGCTTTCGCGATTCTGGCACGTATAGCTATGTGGATTTGAACCGCTGCGGCATGCCGCTGATTGAGATTGTGAGTGAGCCGGATATGCGCTCCGCCGACGAAGCTCACGCATACTTGAACGAACTCAAACAGGTGATTCAGTTTGTGGAATCGTCCACGTGCGATATGGAGAAGGGGCATCTTCGCTGCGATGCGAACGTTTCGGTAATGCTGCGCGGCGCCGAGAAGTTCGGCACGCGCGCGGAGGTGAAGAACCTGAACTCGTTCCGCTTCCTGAAGCAGGCTGTCGATTATGAGATTGCGCGTCAGGTGGCCATTGTGGAAGGCGGCGGCACCATCCGTCAGGAGACGCGGCTGTTCAATTCCGACCAAGGCATCACTGTGAGCATGCGTTCCAAAGAGAACGCGCACGATTACCGCTACTTCCCGGAACCGGATCTGGTGCCGCTGCGGATCGGGCAAGCGTGGCTGGACGGGATTTCGTCGACGCTGCCGGAACTTCCGCAGGAGAAACGCGCCCGCCTGGTTGGCGAGTACGGCTTGCGCGAAATTGATGCGCAGATTCTGACTTCCACGCGCGCGCTGAGCGATTACTACGAGCGGGTCTCGGCAGCTTCGGGTGACCCGAAGATGAGCGCGAACTGGGTGATGGGAGATCTGCTAGGCGCGCTGAAGGGCGACGACATCGCGATCTCGCCCGTGAGCGCCGCTCAGTTGGGGGAACTCATCGCGCTGGTGAAAAAGGGCGACATTTCCGGGAAGCTGGCGAAGGAGATCTTCCCGAAGATGTTTGAATCCGGCCAAGGTGCCGCGTTCATCATGGAGCGCGATGGCTTGAAACAGATCAGCGATTCGGGAGCGCTCGATAAAATTGTGGATGAGGTGCTGGCCGCGAACCCGAAGCAGGTTGAGCAGTACCGTTCCGGCAAGACCGCGGTGGCGGGTTTCCTGGTGGGCCAGGTGATGAAGGCGTCACGCGGCCAGGCGAATCCGAACACGGTGGGTGATTTGATCAAACAAAGGTTAGGCTAGATCATGCTCAAAGAAGGCGACAAAGCGCCGGCGATTCACTTGAAGACGGATACCGACGCGGATTTCGATCTCTCACAACACCATGCGCGCAAGCTGGTGCTGTACTTCTACCCGCGAGCCGATACGCCGGGGTGCACGATAGAGGCGCAGGAGTTTAACGATGCTTACACGAAGATCGCCGAGAAGGGTGCGGAGGTGATCGGCATCTCTCCCGATACACCGAAGGCGCAGACCAAGTTCAAAGAGAAGTTCGGGCTCACGTTTACGCTGCTGTGCGATGAAGATAAGCAGGTGGCGGAAAGTTACGGCGTTCTGAAAGAGAAGAACATGTATGGCAAGAAGGTGATGGGCATTGAGCGCACCACGTTCCTGATCGATGAAGCCGGTGTGATTCAGAAGATCTTCCCGAAGGTGAAGCCGGAGGGTCATGCCGAGGAAGTGCTGTCGGCGCTCTAGCTCTTTAGTTCAGCGATGGTGGCTCCTGCGCCTCCTTCGGCTTGCGTCGCCGTATAGTGACGCTCCACATGTGGGTTGCCGGTCAGCACCTCCGACACCATCTTGCGCAGTACGCCCATGCCATGGCCGTGGACAATTCTGACGCGCGCGGCAGTGGCAAGTACGGCGTCGTCCAGAAACTTCTCCACGCGGTCGCGGGCTTCTTCGGCGCGTTCGCCAATCACGTTGAGCTCCTGAAAGACGGGCGAGAGCTGCGGGCCGGGTTGATAGGTGACGCCTTTCGGCAGCTTCGTTGACGCTGCGCCAATGGCAGGCAGCACCTCGGTGATGTCGTCACGATCAACCTGCATTTTCATAAAGCCGGCCTGTACTTCTACGCGGTTCTCGCCAAGCATGCGGAGCACGGTTGCGGGCTCACGGATATCGCGCAGACGCACGCGCGCGCCCTCTTCGATCTTCAACGTAAGCGCGGCTTGGGGCAATACAGTCGCAACGAACTGTTCGCGCATCTCACGCTTGGCTTTGGTGACGGTCTGGCGCGCTTTGGCATCGGAGCGTTCGGCGACGCTCGCCAGCGCAGCGTCCGATTGCTCTTCGAACTTCGCGGCCAGGGTTTGGTAGCGCTCTTCGAGTTCCGCGAGCTTCTCCGCTTCGGTTCGCAGGGTTTCGGCGACGAGGCGCTTGCGGCGCTGTTCGAGGTCCGCGAGTTCGGTGTTTAAGCGGCGCTCGAGTTCGGAGGCTGCTACGGTCTTGTCATGCAGTTCGCTCAAGAAGCGGGACACATCGCGATCGCGGTCGCTAAGGGAGGCGCGAGCGCGCTTCATGATGTCTTCCGGCATGCCGAGGCGCGCAGCAATATCGAGCCCGGCGGATTTACCGGGAAGCCCGAGGCGCAGTTCGTAGGTGGGATCGAGCGTGGCTTCGTTGAAACCCATCGAAGCGTTGAGCACGCTCTTAGTGTTCGCGCCATAGATCTTGAGCGCGAGCAAGTGGGTGGACGCGAGCGTGTAAGCGCCAGCCGCGCGGAAGTGATCGACCAGCGCAACGCCGAGCGCGCCGCCTTCTTCGGGGTCGGTGGAGCCGCCGATCTCATCGAGCAGCACGAGCGAATCCGGAGTGACATCGAGCGCCATTTCGCGGATGTGCGACATGTGCGCGGAGAAGGTGCTCAGGCTGGCCTGAATGGATTGGTTGTCGCCGATATCGGCGAGCAGCAGTTCGAAGACAGGCAGCTCCATATCGGCCGCCGGAACGGGGAGACCGGATTGGGCCATCAACACCAGCAGGCCTACCGTCTTGAGAGTGACGGTCTTGCCGCCCGTGTTGGGGCCGCTGATCAGGAGCGTCTTGCAATCGCCGTCGAGCGTGAGGCTGATGGGAACGACGCGGGCTTTCCGTGCGCGCAACACGTCTGCCAATAGCGGGTGGCGCGCCTCTTTTAAGACCAGGCGATCGCTGAAGCGCGGGATGCCGCATTCGAACTCGATGCCGAAGCGGGCTTTGGCGAAGAGCCATTCGAGCTGGCCCATGACGGTGAGAGCCACCAGGATTTCCGGAGCGTGAGCGCGCAGGCGTTCGGTCAACTCGCGCAGGATGCGATGCACTTCGCGCAGCTCATCTTCGGTAAGCCGGACCAGTTCGTTGTTCAGCTCGATGGTCTCCATAGGCTCGACAAAGAGGGTATGGCCGCTGGAACTGGCACCGTGGATTACGCCATTCAAACGCTTGCGCTGGCCGGAGATGACGGGCACCACGAAGCGCTCATTGCGAATGGTGACGATCTCTTCCTGGAGCACGCCCTCATCGCGGTGGGCACGCAGGAAGCGTTCGAGCGAATCCTGAATCTGGTTCTTCTGGCGATCGATATCGCGGCGGAGGCGACCGAGCAGAACACTGGCGGTATCGGCAACGGAACCATCGGGCAGGATCTTGCCTTCGAGCGATTTGACGAGCTCGCGGAAATCGCCAAGAGAGGCCGCGCGGCGGGCCAGCAGAGGGAAGCGCTCGGCCACGGCGTTGAGGTTCGACTTGGCATCGGCGGCGCGATCGAGCAGTAGGATGATGTCGAACAGCTCACGCGCTTCGAGCGTTGTGCCTTCGATGCGGAGCTTCTGGGCGGTGGTGATGAGGTCGGGGAGGCCGGAGAAATCGAGACGGATGGCAGAGCCCTGCTGACCCGGTTGGGGGCGCGTCGCAGTGCGGAGATAGCCGAGAGCTTCACCGGTTTCGGCAAGCGCGGATTCGAGCGCGGCGCGATTCGAAGAGGGGGCCATTTGCGCCAGTTCGCGAGCGCCCAGAGGGCTGACGATATAGCGACCGACAAGCGTGCGAAGGGCTTCGTATTCGAGGGTTGACGCGGAGGTCTGCTGCACTAACCACTATTGTCGGACAGGTGGGCAAGCGCCTTGAGGATGACCGGGAGCGTGCCTTCGGTGAGATGCAGGGTGGGCAGTTCGTCGATGGCGAACCATCGGGCCAGAGCGGCATCGTCGGCTGCGGCGAGGGTGCCGCTCACCACGCGGCAGAGGTAATCGATGAGGACGTAGTGATACTCCGCGCGGCCTTGCGAATCGCGGAGGATGCGCTCGAAGATCTCGATGACAGCGAGAGGCTCTATCAGCAAGCCGGTCTCTTCACGCACCTCGCGGACGATGGCATCGCGAAGCAGTTCGCCCGGTTCGAGGACGCCGCCTGGTAAGGACCACCAACCTTTAAGCGGCTCCTTCGCGCGTTCGACAAGCAGGATACTGCGATGGGTATCGAAGATGAGCGCGCCTACGCCTGGGACCGGGAACTCCGGGTAGCGCCGGCTAATACTGGACCGCGCCTTTTACATCGAGGCGGACGCGATAGACCGAACTCTGAGCGGTGATGTAGAGCGTCTGCAGATCGGCATCACCGAAGGCGCAGTTGGCTGGTGTTTCGCCGAGCTTGATGCCATAGAGCAGCTTGCCTTGCGGGCTAAAGACGAAGAGATCTTTGGCGGCGATGTAGAGGTTGCCCTTCTCATCCGCACGGATGCCATCGGGGACGCCTTCGATGGCGGGGATGAGGATACGCTCATTCGAAGCAGCGCCGGCTTTGTCCAGATCGTAGGCGCGGACGTTCTTTTCGTCGGAGTTGACCACATAGAGAGCCTTGCCATTCGGCGAAATCGTAATGCCATTTGGCCGCCCCTTGGGCTTGGCAATTACTTCCATTTCACCCTTGGGGCCGATGTGGAAGACGCCGTAGAAATCGAGTTCGCGTGTATCGTTTTGGCTGCCGAAAGCGGGGTCAGTGAAATAGATGTTGCCATCGTGGCGAACCGCTACATCGTTCGGCGCGTTGAGCTTTTTGCCTTCCCACTTTTCGGCCAGCACTTCGAGGTTGCCCTTCTTATCGAGGCGTGTGAGGCGGCGCGATTGCCACTCGCATAGATAGAGACGGCCGAGCGCATCGAGCGTGAGCCCGTTGGCGCCGTGGGTGTCTTCACGATACGTGACGGCGCGTTCGCCGGGGGCTAGTTTCAGGATTCTGTTATTGGGCGCGTCGCTATAGAGAAGATAGCCTTCGCGGGACCAAACGGGGCCTTCGGCGAAGGCGAGCCTGGAGGCGACTTTTTCAACTTTGATGTCGGCTGGCGCGGCTTGCAGCAGCCCGAAGAGCAGCACAAGCGCGATCACCGGGGCGAGACCTGAATCCGGTTGTCCACGCTTTTGACACCGCCGATTTTGCGGGTCAGTTTTTCGGCTTTGTTCTTCTGCTTTTCCGTTTCCACTTTGCCGGTGAGGGTGACTACGCCGGCTTTCACATCGATGCCGAGAGCGCCGCCTTTCACATCGGAATCGCCGGCAAGTTTGATCTTGATTTTATCGTTCAGAGCGTCGTCTGTAAGCGGAGGTTTGTCCGCCGCCGCGAGCGCAAAAACGAAGCCAAAGGAGAGCAGAGACCGCTTAAGATTCATCGGTACCCGCCATTGTACGCCAGTCCAAAGTGTTCAGGAACGCGGACTTTTCACGCCAATTGGGCTGCACTTTGACATGGAGCTGCAGGAAGATCTTCACTTCGAAAAGGCGTTCCATTTCGAGGCGCGCCTGGGTGCCGATCTCCTTGAGCATCGCACCGCCAGCACCGATTACGATGCCTTTTTGTCCTTCGCGCTCGACGTGGATTGTCGCGTAGATGCGGGTAATATTTGGAGCCTCTTCCCAGCGATCGATCATGACGGCGACGGAGTGAGGTACTTCACGTTCGGTGAGCTGCAGAATCTTTTCACGCACCAGTTCGGCGGCGATGAAGCGCTCGGGTTGATCGGTGACGTGATCTTCCGGGAAGTATTGCGGTCCTTCGGGGAGGCGGCTCACGATGGCCTTGCGCAGCGCATCCAGATTCAGGTTGCGGAGGGCGGAAACGGGGATGTAATCGGCGAAGTCATGCAGCTTGCGATATTCGTCGATGAGCGGGAGCAGCACTTCCTGTTGTTTGACCAGATCGGTCTTGTTGAGGACCAGCAGGGTGGGAGTTGCGGAATCTTTGAGCAGGCGAAGCGCTTCGCGATCGCGTTCAGTGAACCGCTCAGTGGCATCGGCGAGGTAGAGCAGCAGATCGCGTTCGTTCAAGGCGTCGCGAACCGAATCCATCATGCGGCGTCCGATGGCGGTTTCGGCCTTGTGGATGCCGGGCGTATCGAGAAAGATCACCTGAGATTCCGGAGTGGTGAGAACGCCCTGGATACTGGTGCGCGTGGTCTGTGGCTTATCGGCAACGATGGCGACCTTGAAGCCAACCAGCTCGTTCAGCAGGGTGCTTTTGCCGGCATTGGGCCGGCCGAGGATAGAGACAAAGCCGGAGACATACTTACTCACGAGAAGCCACCGTCGGCGCGCTGGTCTCTTTTACGGCTGTTTCCATCTTGCTCACTCGCACCTTTTGGACGCGCAGTTCGTCGGCGGCCAGAACTTCAATTCGAACCCCATCGCGTTCGACGATCTCACCGGCTTGCGGGACGCGGCCCAGCCATTCGGTGATCAAGCCTCCGACGGTTGTGGATTCGAGCTCCTCATCGGTTTCGACGCCGAGCAGCGCTTCCAGGCGGCCCAGATCGAAGGTACCGGCCACCAGGTAGGCTTGGGGGCCATCGGGCTCGACATCGGAACCGGGCTCGTGTTCATCGCGAATTTCACCCAGGATCACTTCCACCAGATCTTCCATGGAGGCGAGGCCGGCCGTGTTGCCGTACTCATCGACCACGATGACGATGTGGGCGCCCTCCTGCTGCATTTCGCGCATCAGGTCGTTCACGCGTTTGGTTTCGGGCACGAAGCGGATGGGACGCATCAGTTCGCGAATCTTGACGGTGGCGCGTTCGGGGTCGCCCAGTTCGAACATGTCACGTACGTGAACGAAGCCGACCATATGATCGACCGTCTCTTCGAAGACGGGAATGCGCGAGTACTGCTCGTGGATGACCAGCTCACGAAGCTGCTGCAACGTGGCGCCGGCGGAGATGGCGACGATGTCGGGGCGGGAGGTCATCACTTCGCGAACGACTTTGTCACCGAACTCGACAACGTTCTGGATGAGCGTGCGGTCGTCTTCTTCGATGAGGCCTTCTTCGGTGCCGGCGGAGATGAGCGCTTCGATGTTTTCGGCGGACGTTGGAGCTTCGGCGTGATGCGTTTTATCGTCGGCGAGTTCAGCGAGCGAGTGGAAGAAGTTGAGCAGGGCGACGACGGGTGTCATGAGGAACGCGAAGCCACGCAGGAGCGGGACAAGCGGTAAGAGGAGGTGCCCCGAACTGCGGCGGTACAGGAGTTGAGGGATGACGTAGGCCACCAGCATCATGACCAGCCAGGCGGTGAAGACGGCTTCGAGACAAAGCACCCCTGTGACGGGCGCGCCCTGGGTGAAGCTGAGGAAAACGGCGATGGCGAGCAGCAGGATTGTGCCGTGTTTCAGGAGCGAGAAGGAGAGCGTGGCTTCTTCGGCGGGAAAGCCGATGCGATCTTCGAGCGTGGATTTGAAAAATTGCAAAGCCGGCAGATCGCGCGTGCGCAGACGCATGGCTTCCAGGTAGAGCGTCTGGACGAAGGTGATGAGGCAGATGATGAGCGCCAGAAAAATGGTGGCGGCCAGGTACATGGCGCTCACTTCGCGGCACGGGCAATCAGCCCGGTGGGCAGACTGAGCTTTTGGCGCCACTTCATTTCAGCGCGGGCCATACGGCCGGAATCGGTCTGATGATCGTAGCCGAGCAGATGCAGGACGCCGTGGAGCATCAACACGCGCAGTTCCTGTTCGGGCGTGTGTCCATGGAGCGCTGCCTGAGCGACGGCTGTGCGGTAGGAGATGGCGATGTCATTCGATTCGGGGAAAGAGAGGACGTCAGTCGCGTAATCGTGCTGGAGAAAGCGCAGGTTGAGTCGGCGCAACTCGGCATCGGTGGTGATGAGGCAGTGGAAGTCAAGTTGGGGTGCTACGGCGGCGCGGAGCTTCACCGCGAAGCGTTCGAGAGAATCGCGATCGAGATCCGCCGGCACGCGGCGGAAGGTAAGGTAGGGGTCTCCGGGAGACATGAAATCCGTCAGGCGCTCAACTGGCCGGGCGGTATGGCGGCGTTTTCCAAATCGAGGTCCGACAGCGGGGATTCCGCGCGCGGAGGGTCGGTCAGCTTAAGGGACATCTGGCGTCCGCACGCTTCGTTGTATTTTTCGTAGGCACGAACAATGCGTTGGACCAGGCTGTGGCGCACGACATCCTTCTCATTGAAGTGAACGAAGCTGATGCCTTCGACGCCGTTCAGGATTTCGAAAGCATCCAGCAGGCCGCTGCGTTTGCCGGTGGGAAGATCGATCTGCGTGATGTCGCCATTGACCACCATTTTGGAATTAAAGCCCTGGCGCGTGAGCACCATTTTCATCTGTTCCGGGGTGGTGTTCTGGGCTTCGTCCAGAAGGATGAAGCAGTCATTCAGGGTGCGGCCGCGCATAAAGGCGAGGGGCGCCACTTCGATGGCGTTCTTTTCGATGAAGCGTTCGATTTTATCGGGCTCCAGCATGTCGTGGAGCGCGTCGTTCAAGGGACGAAGATAGGGATCGATCTTTTCCTGCAGGGTGCCGGGGAGGAAGCCCAGTTTTTCGCCAGCTTCGACGGCGGGCCGGGTGAGGATGATGCGGCTGACGCGCTTGGAAAGAAGGGCGGAGACGGCCATAGCGACAGCGAGATATGTTTTGCCGGTACCGGCAGGGCCGACGCCAAAGACAAGGTCGTTGCGTTCGATGGCTTCCAGATAGCGGCGCTGGTTGACTGTTTTGGGCGTGAGAATCTTTTTGCCGAAGGCGCGCTGACGACCGCTGGCGACGAGGGCGCTGAGGGTGACATCGGGATCTTCGGTGACCACGCGGAGGTAATTATTCAGATCGCCATTCGTGAAGACCATGCCATCGGTGGTGAGCATAGCGTAATCTTTTAAAATCCGCTCGGCGCGCTGCACGTTGGCGGATTCACCTTGAATTTCAATGGAGCTATCCACCAGGTTGGTCCGGACCTGGAGGCCTTTTTCGAGAAGACGAATATTTTCGTCTTGGGTGCCGAACAGGCTCTCGATGCCCTTGGCGATATGAACGCTGCTTGTCATTTGCTTAAGGGAACAACCTCCGAATGAAAGAACGAAGCGAAACTTATCAACATTCTGGGGAAAAAAGGTGCAGGCCGGAGAGCAATGCGTTAAAAGAGGAAACCGCTTCAGGCCGCGAATTGGCGGGGAGGCTCAGAACCATCCGACACCAGTATAGCAAGTGCAAAATTCTACCGAAGAAATTAATCAACTCACTTTCACCGTCACGCAATCTATATCCCTGTGTGAGAAAGTTTCGCATCCGTTCGGGAGCGAACCCCGTACTAACTGTAGACTCAGGCAAGAGGACCCAAATTATGATGAGACGGACTGGATTTTTGGCGAAGACGGCACTTGTGGCGACACTGATTTCGGCCGCCGCTGTGGCGGCAAAGAACCCGATGGTGGGCGGCAAGGTAATGTATGCCAACAAGGACATTATTGATAACGCGGTAAATTCGCCCGACCATACAACGCTGGTGGCCGCTGTGAAGGCTGCAGGGCTGGTAGACACGCTGAAGGGACCGGGACCTTTCACGGTATTTGCGCCGACGAATGCAGCGTTTGAGAAGCTCCCCGCGGGAACCGTGGACACGCTTTTGAAGCCGGAGAACAAAGACACGCTGGTGAAGATTCTGACTTACCACGTGGTGCCAGGCAAGGTAACAGCGGCGGATTTGAAGAAGCTGATCAAGGCTGGAAATGGTAAAGCTTCCATCAAGACGGTGCAGGGCGGAACGCTGATGGCAATGATGGACGGCATGAATATCGTACTGAAGGATGAGAAGGGCAGCACGGCGAAGGTGACCATTGCAAACGTCATGCAGAAGAACGGTGTGATTCACGTGATTGACGGCGTGGTTCAGCCTAACTAAGCAGTTCTTGAATTTTGGGGGTTGTTCAGGCCGGGGCGCTCTGCACGTAGCGCTCCGGTTTTTTTTGGGTTCGGAAGCTAATCGCCTGAGGCTTGTTTGGGGAGTTTGGGTTCTGGAATCAAGTAATGGCGCCAAGCAGGGAAGGTGGCTTTTGCGACCGAGAGGCCAAGCATCAGCAGGGTGACGGCGAAGGCGGCGATCACGGTTTCGCCTATGGTGAGACGGTCTTTCCAGAAGCCGAGCCAACGGCCGTAGACCAATTCGATGTGGACCCAATAGACCAGCAGCGAAGTGGTGCCTAGCTGGCGAACCCAACTGAAACCTTCGGCATCGGACTGCAGGGTCCAAATGTAGGCGAACGCGATGCACAGGTAGACCACGCCGAGTTTGATGAAGACGAGCGCGGGGCTGTTGAGCCAGAAATCGGAATTGGTATAGAACGAAAGCGACATGGACGAGATGGTGTACGCGCCGAAGGCGAGCGCAATGCCGCCCACGGCAAACCACTGCATGGCGTAGGTGATTTGCTCGTCTTTCAGAGTGCGGAGCAGGCTGCCGAAGCTGACGCCGAAGAAGAGGAACGCCGCCCAGGGGAAGAAGCCGAAGAAGTTGTGGCTGGGTACCAAGTAATCTTTGACGACATCCGGAACGCCGCTGAAATCGACTAATGAGACAAGCGGGGCGGCGGCGGCAATGGCAAAGCCGAGCACGGCGCAGAGGCGGATGCGCTCCACGGTGCGGAAGAGCGCCATGACGGAGGCGACGGCGATGGAAAAGCCCATGCAGTTGAGGATGTCGACGCGCAGCAGGTCGCTCCATTGGCGGGCGGTGGAGAAGGCCCAGAGTTGGAGGCGGAACACGAACGCAATGGCAAGGAGGAAGCCGGCGCGGGTGAGCGCGGCCATGATGCGACGCCCGGCTGGGATGCCTTTTCGCTCAGTGGAATCCATCAGGAACGCGAGTGTGACGCCGGTGAGGAAGAGGAAGAACGCGGGGGGCATGCCGCCGACGAACTGGGAGAGCAGGTAGGGGCCGCCGTTGCGTAGGTCGGTGCGGGTGAAGGAGTTGAAGACGTGCCCCTGCAGCATGATGAGGGCGGCGATTCCGCGTACCCAATCCAGATAGAGCAGGCGCGAGGAAGAGGAACTGGGTTTGCCGGATGGCATGGGGCCGGAGGGGTCCGCTATTTCTGCGGAGTCACCTTTTGAACACCCTTAGGAAGCTTAAGTTTTAGGGCGCTATCGGAGATGTTGGGATTGATCTTCAGGGCGGAATAAGTGAGGAGAGTAGAGTCTCCGGAGGGTTGAACGCCCTTCTGCTGGACGGGGTAGCCGGTGGCGGTGGAGAGCCAGAGGTCGACCTTTTTCAGGAAGGAAAGCAACTGCTTCTGCTTCGGGATGAGCTGGAGGTGTACCGTTTTTTCGGTGCCAACCAGTTCTTCCGAGGCGACCAAGGTGATGTCGTAGGCGGCGCTTAGATCGCGACCGGAACCGCCGAAGCCGAGGAGAAAGACCTGATCGAAAAGGTCGCGTTTCTTGCCCACCTGATATTCCTGGACCGTTTTGATTTTTGGGTAGTAAATTTGGGCGACTTCGCCCTGGAGGGAGACGGTGTGTGAGTCGGGCTCCTTGAAATCGATGAGGGCGTGCATCTCGCGGGGGGCGGGGCGCTTGAGGAGAATGGTGCCGGTTTGGGTGGAATCGACATCGACGACGGCGTTGTGGGTTTGGTAGCGGATGTTGGCGCTGGCGGAACGAAACGAAGCCGAATTCGAGTCCATTTTGGCGAGGGTGGCGGCCAGGGGGTCAGCGCCCCAACTAAAAATTGCAGGAACGAAGCCAAATATCAACAACTTGTTTGCAATCATGGCTTTGCAAAGGCCATATAGCCTTTTATTTCCTGTTCCGAGTCTAAAATTGGCTCAATTCGAGTGACATTTTGTACTTTGCCGGTCTTGGTTTTGAGGATGCTACTTAAGCGCGTGAGGCGGTCCGATTCCGGGACGGAGTTGACCAGTTCGGGCTCGATCCAGAAAACCTGGTTGCCATCGGAGCCGGGCAGGGAAGTGATCTGACTGGAGTGCGGGATGCGGGGCTGATCACGGAACCAGCTTCGCGGGGTGAACATGACAAATATGACGATGAGGGCGACCATGACGTCGTATTGCCAACTGGCGCGTGCGTAGTCCCAGAGGATGAAGCGTTTGAGGCCCGTCAGCACCTGTTTGAGTTTAGCATTGTGACTTTGGACGCTGGTACCCAAGCGTGGTTTCCTAATGTGGCACTGAAGGAAATTGGAAGAGGCACTGCAATGCCCGTTGATGCTCTGTGCTAAACTCTCCAACGGTATCGTAACTTCACAACAACCGCGCGTACTAGCTCTATTTTCTGACCTTCTTCTTGACGCGCGGGCAGGTGTTGTGGATATGTTTATGGACAGACAGCTAACTTCAGAAATTTATCGGACTCTTGGAGGAAACAATGACAATAAGTAAAATCGCTTGGATTTTATCTCCGTTTTTCACCTTAAGTGCATATGGCTCAGCGATTAATGTGAATCTTGGAATTGCCGACTCGTTCGCAGTTCTCGCGGGATCAACTGTAACTAATACCGGCGCAACTACGGTGAACGGTAATCTCGGAGTGTGGCCCGGTACTGCCATTACAGGGTTTCCGCCAGGAATGGTGACTGGCGGCATGATCCACTCGGCCGACGCTCTTGCGATGCAGGCTCAAACGGATTTAGTCACAGCTTTCAATTTTGCGGCTGGTCAACCGTGCGGCACCGACTTGACCGGTAAAAATCTCGGTGGACTTAATCTCACGCCGGGAGTTTATTGCTTTGCCTCGTCCGCGCAATTAACCGGCACGCTTACGCTCAACGCGCTGGGCGACCCGAATGCGGTCTTCCTCTTTCAGATCGGAAGTACTCTAACAACGGCTAACGGCTCATCCGTTGTTTTCACAAATGGCGGTCAGGGAGACAGCGTGTTTTATCAAGTTGGAAGTTCAGCTACTCTCGGCACCACCACGGCCTTCCAGGGTAATATTCTGGCTCTTACCAGCATTACCTTAAATACAGGCGCCAGTATCGGCTGCGGCAGAGCTTTGGCGCGTAATGGAGCGGTAACTCTGGATACAAATTCAATTTCGATCGATACACTGGGTTGTGAAACATCCGCCGTCACGGCTACCCCTGAGCCTGGTACAGCAGCGCTCCTCGGCCTGGGTTGCTCACTCGGCTTCGCAATATATCGGCGCCGCCCCCGCCTTAGTCGGCCTACCTCGCGTTAGGAGATGCTTTGCTAAAGTAGTTGCGTCACTGTGGTTCACGGTTACGGCCAGTTAG